>Ga0255055_10000296_pt1 | contig 39179 bp, 30 predicted proteins | sample JV7_2_27_MG_FD_188633 | JGI IMG/M metagenome (GOLD analysis project Ga0255055, IMG submission 188633) | Seawater microbial communities from Jervis Inlet, British Columbia, Canada - JV7_2_27 | ecosystem: Environmental > Aquatic > Marine > Inlet | place: Canada: British Columbia | collected... | reverse complement strand
AGCCAGCCAGGCCGTGCAAGGCGTGGAAGAGGACCGTGGAGTCGATGCCCCCGGAGACCGCCACCAGCACCCGCCGCCCGGGCAGATCCAGAGTGCGGGCGGCCGCGGCCACCTCGCGAACTCTCATACCGAAATTCTATCGGCTGCGCCCCGGTGCCGCCCCCGGGCGGGACGCACACACCCCGGCAAGGCCGGCGGCCGCCTCGCCGAACTCCTGGCGCATCGCCGGATCTCCGAGGAGTCTTGCGATCGCCGCGCCGATCGATTCCCGGAAGCTCAGGCTCCGCTGAGCGCTTCCGAGATGCACGCGGCGACCTGATCGGGTGCATCCGCGGGAAGCTCTGGGAAGATCGGCAAGCAGAGCACCTCGTTCGCCGGGGCCCACGCCCGCGGCGAGAAGCGCCAGGTGGAGCGCGCTGGTTCCCGAGTTCACCGCGACGCCCTGCGCTGCACCGCAGTAGTCCGCGAACTCGGACTCGAAGCTCTCGACCTCGCTCCCGAGAACGTAGCTGGCATTCGCCAGCACGCGGGCGACTGCCTCCGTGACCTCCTCCTGGATTTCCCGGTACTGAGCTCGGAGATCGACGAAAGGAATCACACCCCGGTCCTCGCAGGCTCGAGTGCGCCAGATTGGCCTCGCATCTCATAACGGCGGACCGCGGTCAGTGCAAGCCCACCCACGCCCTCGCCACCGGCCTCGGGAGGAACGTGGAGCCGGGGCAAGCGGGCCTTCGGTACAGGACCGGATCGGCCCCGGTTCCCGCTGCCGAGGCGGCGCCTTGCGGGGCAGCCGCAGCGGAGCAGGCCGGGATATACTCGGGACCTGGAACCCGAGGTCTCGCGAGGAAACCACCATGGACTTCCATGAACTCAGAATCATGACCATCGCTCAGCTCCGGGAGGTGGCCAAGGGCATCGAGGGTCTCACCAGCTACACGCAGATGCGCAAGCAGCAGCTGCTCGAGCTCATCTGCCGACACCTGAACATCCAGATGCACGAGCACCACGATGTCCTGGGCATCGACAAGGGCGCGATCAAGAGACAGATCCGGGAGCTGAAGCGCCAGCGCGACGCCGCTCTCGAGGTGCACGATCACGACCAGATCAGGCGCGTGCGTCGGCACATCCATCGGCTGAAGAGACAGATCCGCCGCGCCACCGTCTGAGCGCCGACATCGTCTCTTGCGTGTGTAGACAGGAACGCGTCGCGCGGACGGTTCGTCTCAGGCGGAGGATTCGAGCTCGAGAATCACCCAGCCCGTTCCCACCGTTGCCAGAGCACGGGAGCGCGCTTCCTCCTCGGATCCGCAGTGAAGCACCATCGTCCGCGACCGAGGCGCCCCTTCCTGTTTGAGGCGGACGCGAAAGCCCCTCCGCGAAGAATCGGGGCGCGATTCCAGCTCCGGCCCGGCGCTCTCGCAGGCGGCGGCTGGACGAGCACCAGGCGCTTCACCCGCCACACCCAATAGAAAGCGGTAGTAGGCCTCCGGGGCAAGTTCGATGCGAACGCCGAATCCGCCCTGAGAAAGCGTTCTGAGGTGAGAAGCGACCACGCGTCTCCAGATGACCCGGCCTCCGATCGGAACGGTTTTCGAGCGGTTCGCCAGGTCGAGATCAACCCCCACGCCGGCTCCCGGCGGGGGCCCTGCGCTGGTCTGGACGAAGAGCCCACCTCTCGACACGTTCAACACCATGCCGACGTGCGAGCTGCCGCCCACCTTGACTCTGCAAGGCAGCCTCTTCCTGAAGCGCGGCTCCACCTTCGCCTCCACTTCCCGATCCCCAGCGCGTTCTCGAGCCACGCTTCGGCGAAGCTGGAGGCCCGCTTGAGCAGCAGACTCGATGCCCCTCGATGCCGATTGGACGCAGGCTACCCTCACGGATCCGAGGAAAGTCGTGTCATGACGGCGCAAGATCAATCGTTACGGGTCTTCACACCGGCCGCAATCGGCGGCTTGTGGCTTCGGAACCGCTTCATCCGGTCTGCTGCCTTCGAGGGGATGTGCCCCGACGGCGAACCGTCTGCCGCGCTCGTCGACTATCACCGAGAGTTGGCCGCGGGGGGCGTCGCAATGACGACGGTCGCGTACGCGGCCGTCACCGATTCAGGACGCTCGTACCTCCATCAGTTGTGTCTATCGAAGACCGGAACGATACCCTGGCTTCGCCAGCTGACCGACGCGGTGCACAGCGAGGGGGCAGCAGCCTCGATACAGCTCGCCCACGGCGGGTACGCCGCTTCCCCGGCTGCAGCAGGTGGGAAGGCCATCGGTCCTTCGGCAGTGTTCAACCGATACACCTTCAGTTTCCCGCGGGCCATGACCGAAGGCGATATCGAGACGGTGACAGAAGGATTTGGCCTGGCGGCAAGGTCGGCTGTCGAATCGGGATTCGACGCCGTCGAAATACACGCCGCTCACGGATACTTGTTGAGTCAGTTCCTGTCGCCACACACGAACCGGCGCAGCGACCGCTGGGGCGAGTCGCTCGAGAATCGATTGCGGTTCCCGATCGACGTCATCCGACGCGTTCGACAGGCCGTGGGCCCGGAGTTCCCCATCCTCGTCAAAGCGAATCTGCGTGACGGCTTTCGCACCGGCCTGGACCTCGACGAGTCCGTGGAAATCGCCAAGCGATACGAAGCCGAAGGGGTCGATGCCCTCGTCCTGAGCGGTGGGTTCATGACGCGCACCCCGATCTACGTCATGAGGGGCGATGTTCCCCACAAAGAGCTTCGGCGAGAACTTCCCGGACTGGGGCGCAAGTTTGCTGCGTTGCTGTTCGGCTGGTTCCTCGTCCGGAAGGTTCCCTTCACCGAGGCCTACTTCCTCGAGGATGCCCTGCACGTGCGCAAGGCGACACGGCTCCCTCTCGTTCTCGTCGGTGGACTGAGGAGGCTGGAACAGATGGAGGATATTGTCGGACAGGGCTTCGAGTTTCTCGCCATGGCGAGACCGTTCATCCTGGAGCCCGACCTCGTCCGGAAGTTCGAGACCGGTGCGGCCGTAGAGGCGCGATGCGTGCCGTGCAACAAATGCCTCGCGTCAGTGGCCAGGGGCTCGGTCCGGTGTGTCCTGTCGGACTCCGCCGATGCTGCGAGCGCTGGATCGTAATCAATCGCAGGTTCCTTCCGCGGTCTGAGACCCTTCATGACGCCCGGGGGTGCCGGCATCACCGTCGGCTGCTGCTACGCGGCGGCGGGAGGTCAGATGTTCGGCACCCGACAGGGGTGCATCGTTCATCGGTCGTCGCCCACCAACGGCCTGACTCTGCTGACGCAAATCGCGCAGCACTGATGTGGTGGCGGTGGGTGGGCTCGAACCACCGACCTACGGCTTATGAAACCGTCGCTCTGACCGGCTGAGCTACACCGCCATGCACGGGCAGGCGCGAAACACTAGCGCAGGTCCGAGTGGAGTTCCGGGTCGCTCTCCAAGAGGTCCCGACCGCTCCGGAGGTCGACCTCGGGGACCGATTCGACGGGAGGCGAGAAGACGCGATGCTCGAGGGCATCGACCCTGCCGCGCAGGGCTTCGAACTCCGAGAGCGCATCCTGGAGCTGCTCGCCCGCAGTCGCGCCGCCATCGCTCGGCGCCCCAGCACCGACGGCGGGAAGGCCTCCGGGAGCCGAACCCGTTGCTGTTCCATCGATCATGAGGTAGCGGCCCACCTTCTCCGCGACCTGGTCGAGCCGAGGGATGATCTCACCCAAAGTGCCGGACTGGATGAAGATCGACCGGGACCCTTCTTTGGCCTTCGCGGATACCGGGACGCACTGCAGATCGAGGCTCGCACCTTCCCCGAACTGGGTGAAGGATCCAAAGAGCACGTACTCGGCGCCTGCCGCACTCCCCGACTCCTTGGCGGCCTCGACGTCGGTGGTGGCCTCGCCCTCGCCCTGGACACGAATCACTGCCACGCCGGGTACGCGGCCTAGACGCGAGGCGAGCATGTCAGCCAGACCGGCCTGCAGGTACTCCTTCTGCTCCAGGGTGTGAACCACGATCGGGAGGATCGCCAGCTTCGTCCGGGTCTCAGCGAGGGATTCTTGTGCCCCGAGGAGGAGCACGACCCCAGCAGCAACCGCCGCAAGGCTTCGACGCATCAGCTCTCAGCTCCCCTGAGTGGGGGCTGGCCCCCTCACCAGCACAAGTCCTGCTCTTATCTACCAGCTCGCGTGGGGGGGGTCAACCGGCGGGACGGACTCCCGGACTCTCCGGAAAAGGCGAGGACCGCCCCCAGGACCTAGTTGCCCGCCGCGGGGTCGGGCTGGGCCGGGAGATGGACCCGGAAGGTGGCGCCCTCCCCGGGCCGGCTGGACACCTCGATCGTGCCCTGATGGTCGGCGACGATCCGGTGACAGGTCATCAGACCGAGACCACTGCCCTGATCCGGCCCCTTGGTCGTGAAGAAGGGATCGAAGATCCTCTCGAGGTCTTCCTCCGCGATCCCCGGGCCAGCGTCGACGACCTCGACGGCCGCTCCCTCCCGGCCGCCCGGCCCTCCCGATGTGATGCGGATGTGGACCTTCCCTCCCGGTGGGGACGCTTGAATCGCATTCAGGAGGAGATTGAGCAACACCTGGTGGATCTGATCCCGTACCGCCAGCACCTTCGGCGTGTCCGCCTCTCCGATGACCTCGATCTCGACCTCGGCTGCCGTGGCCTCGGGGGCGATCAGCGTGGCCACCTCCTGCGCCAGGGCGACCGGTTCACAGGGAACCCGCGCCGCCTGCTCCACCCCGGACCGGCTGAGGCGGCTCATGGTCGCGACGAGGCCGCGGATGCGATCCACCTCTTGGCAGGCGAGTCGGTAGTAGTCGTTCCAGAACTCCTCGTCGTCCTCCGCGCGCTTCGAGCCGGCGAGGCTCAGGAATGTGTGGATCGAGACCAGGGGGTTGTTGATCTCGTGGGCAAGGCCCGCGGCCAAGGTGCCGAGGGTTCCCAGCCGGTCCGCACGCAGCACCTGCTGGCGGGATCGGCGCAGGTCTTCCACCAGCCTCGCGTTCTCGATGGCGATCGCGGCCTGCGTGGCCAGGCCCTCGAGGAGCGTGCGGTCAGAGACACCGAAGGCGGCACCCCCCCGTCGATTATCGACCGCGATGGCACCGATCACGCCTTTCTTCCCGATCAGGGGAACGACGAGGATCTCCTCAGCCGCCACCTCAATCACCCAGCGCCGAATGGGAGCCTCGTAGTCGGTCCCTTTCCCGACGTTCAGGATCTGCGCCTCTCCGTCGATCAGGCGACCCATGAAGGCGGGCGCCGCAGAGGTGCAGATCGCTTCGCGGGTGATCTCCTTGCTGACCGGGTCGTCGGCCGGAATGAGCCGATCGATCCGGAGATTCTCTCGAGCATCATCCAAGAAGAGGATGGCAGCGGCGTCGAAGCCCAGCTCTTCCGTGATCGCGCTCAGGAGTTGGTCCAGCAGCGGCTCCAGATCGAGCTCCTGGTTGATCGTCTGGGCGATCTGATTCACTGCGGTGAGCTCGCGCACGAGGCCTTCGCGCTCACGGTCGAGTGCGTAGACCTCGATGGAGCGCTTGAGGGTGAGGCGCAGTTCGTCCGCCTCCCAGGGCTTCGGAACGTAGCGGTAGATGGAGCCGTCGTTGATCGCGACACCCAGGGTCTCGGCATCACCGTAGGCGGTCACGAGAACGCGGATCGTCTTCGGGTCGAGCTCGCGCACTCGGGTCAGGAAGTCGACGCCGGTCATGCCGGGCATGCGGTGATCGGACAGCACCAGGGCGATGGGTTGCCTGTAAAGGGTGCGCAACCCGTCTTCTCCGCTGGCGGCGGTGACGATCGAGAAATCGCGTCGGAAGGTCAGCTCGAAGATGCGCAGATTCTCCGGCTCGTCGTCGACGTAGAGCACCGGGTACTCGCGGTAATCGAGCAAGTTGAGCGGTCTAGGCTCCATTCGCTCCCTCGGCCGGCAGGCGGACCGTCACGCAAGTCCCCTCTCCCGGTTGGGACTCGATCTCGATCGTGCCGCCGTGCTGCTCCACGATCCGGCGGCTCATCGAAAGGCCCAGGCCGGTCCCCTTCCCGGCCCCCTTCGTGCTGAAGAAGGGTTCGAAGAGCCTCTCCTTGACGGCGGCCTCCATCCCGGGTCCGGTGTCCCGGATGCGCACCACCACCTGCGCGTCCTCCCCGCTCGCCGCGACGTGAATCGCTCCACCCTCTCCTTCGATCGCCTCCGCTGCATTCTTGAGGATGTTCAGGAAGACCTGGTTGAGGGCGCCGGCATCTCCCATGACGGTCGGGACCTCCTGGTCGATCGCCATGGTCACCTCGGCGCGGGCTTCCCGGCACTTGTGGCCGAGGAGGTGGACAGTGGAGCGGAGACCGGAGCGGACATCGATTGGGAGGTTTTCACCCCGGTGAGGAGCCGCGAAATCGCGCAGATCGCTCACGAGATGGGAGGTCCGGCCCAGTCCCTCGTTGGCGATCGCGACCAGCTCGCTCAGCGCATCGGCGAGATCATCGAAGCCGAGCTCCGACTTGTCCCGCTCGAGGTCCTCGAGCTGGGAGACCAGCTTCGAGGGGTCCGAGGGATCGAGCTCGCCGATCCGCTGCGCGACGTTCCGCAGATCGTCGACATAGGTCCGCAGCGTGGTGAGGGAGTTCAGGGCGAAGTTCAGCGGGTTGTTCACCTCGTGGGCCACGCCGGCCGAGAGCTCACCCACGGCGGCCAGCCGCTCCGCCTGGACCAGCTGGACCTCGGCCTCCTTCAGCTCGACCAGCGTCCGCTCGAGCTCGGCATTGCTGGCCTCGAGCGACGCATTCTGTTCCGCAATCTCCACCTGGAGCTGCCGCAACCGCACCAGCGAACGAACCCGGGCCAGCAGCTCCCTGGGATGGAACGGCTTCGTCACGTAGTCATCCGCACCCAGCTCGAGCCCCTGGATCTTCACCTCCCGCTCGGCCTTCGAGGTCACCAGCATCACGGGGATGCCTCGCGTCGCGGGATCCTCCTTGAGAGCCCGACAGAGATCCGTGCCCGACATCTCGGGCATCATCACGTCCGTCACCACGAGCTCCGGAGGAGACTCCTGCACCGCCTCCAGTGCCCTGCGGCCATTGACGGCGGCGCGCACCCTGAACTCGCGCCCGATCAGGAATGCGAGCAGACGGCGCATCTCCGCGTTGTCCTCTACGACCAGGACCTCGGGCGTTCCAGGCGGGTGCACGGGCGCCGGCTCCTCGCCCTCCGACTTCGCCCTCGCACCCTCCCAGCGTTCGACGCTGTGCTCCATCTCGGTGAACCGGCCGTCACCCGCCCCGTCGGACTCGAGGGACATCTCGCTCGCCATCGCCTCGAACGATCCCGCTGCGGTAAGCGCCCGACCGTCGGAGGACTGGAGAACCTCTTCGTCCTCTTCCGGATCCGCCTCGCCGATCGGCAAGATGAGGTGCATCTCGCTGCCGTGCCCCTCCCCCTCGCTCTCGGCCCAGACGCGGCCCCCGTGAAGCTGCACGAGCTCTTGAACCAGCGACAGCCCGATCCCCGTTCCCTCGTGCTTCCGCGTCGCGGACGCATCGACCTGGGCGAACCGGTTGAAGACCTTTTCGAGCTGCGCCGGCGGTATTCCGATCCCGGTATCCGACACGATGATGTGGATTCCCTCCTCACACACCTGGCCGGAGAGGACAATCCGCCCCCGCTCCGTGAACTTGAGGGAATTGCCGACGAGGTTGACGATGATCTTCTCGAGGGCATCCACATCGGCGTAAACGGTCGGAATGCTCTGGAACCCCTCCGACTCCAGCACGATCCCCTTCCGCTCAGCCATCGGTCGAGCACCCTCGAGCAGCTCGACAGCCAACTGCGCCACGTCGACTGGAGCTCGATGAATCGAGAGATCTTGACCCTCGACCTTTGCCAGATCGAGCAGATTGTTGATCAGCTTGAGGAGCCGCAGCCCATTCGCGCTCATCGTGCGCAATGCGCGCTCGATCGCCTCGGGAACTTCCCCAAAATCACCGCTTCGAAGTGCATCCAACGGCGCGAGCATCAGGGTCAAGGGCGTCCGAAGCTCATGATGGATATTTGCCGTAAATCGCGATTTCGCCTTGTCGAGCTCCCGGAGTTCATTGCTCGCCCGCTCGAGCGCTCGACGCTGCTTGAAGTCGGAGAACCTCATCCGGTCGAAAAGGGCGCAGCTCATCACTCCACCAAACGCAGCGCCGCTAAGGAAGACGCAATGCAGAACGAAGCGAGTCCAAGGGACCGGATCCTCCGCGAAAACCGGAAGCGCCATGTAGCCCCCCAGCAAGATCGAGATAACCACTGCCGCTTGGGGCCCCGACAGAGGAACGAAGACACCGGTTCCCAAGACGAGCAGGACGAGGCCTACGTAGTACTCACTGTCTACACCACCGCCTCCGTAGATCAGCGTGAGCAGCATTCCTCCGCCCGCCAAGCAAGTCGCGAAGGTTGAGGCCAGCGGATGAGTGTTGCTGGTCCGGAAATAGATCAACGCGAAGATGGCGTCTAGGCCAAGACGGAACGGCAGAAATCGCCCGAAGCTCTCCGAGTAGACCAGCCAATCGACGCCTATGAATAGTGTCTGGATAACGAAGAAGACGAAGACCGCGGTTCGAAGCGCGCGCGGCAGCGCGTCGCTTTCAACACCCCGCCGGTACTCGGCGTACAGATCCCGCTCCGAGTCCTTCCCAAAAGACATTGCGTGAGTAATCGACGCGCTAACTCTATGACTTTAGGGGTAATTTCGGGATCGTCGGCGCCAGAGGCCTCTCATGCAGTTGGCACCATTTTGGCGCTGCGAGAGCCACTGGTGGCAAGCAACAAGGCCGGAAGCAAGAGAATGTCTGCCAGGAGGCAGATCACCATGATTCCCGAGGTAACCAAGCCAAGGTTACGCGTGAATACCAGGGTTGAGAACCCGAACACCGCAAAACCCACTCCGATGGTGAGCGTTGTAAACACGACCGGGGGGAGCACACGTTCGAACGTGCGCTCCAACGCCGCCTTGGGGGATCCGTTTCTCGATCGCTGACGATAGTAGCCTGTCACGGTGTGGATCGTGTCGTCGATCGCGATCCCTAGGGCGAGATTTCCAACGAGCACCGTGCCCGCATCCAGCGCAATGCCAAGCACTCCCATAGCTCCAAATGCCATCGCCACGGGGAGGGCGTTCGGAACAAGCGCGACCATCGCGAGCTTGATTGAGCGGAAGATCATCAACAAGATCACAGCTATCACCAACAGCGCGAACGCCAGCCCGCGCAGCTGCCCCATCGTGATCTCATTTTCCGCTCGCGCGAACTCGTACATTATCCCCGTCGTCCGCGCCGTGTAATTATTCGGCCCATGGTCCTTCCACCACACGTCCGCCTTCTCCGCAACCGCTAGCAGCGCGTCGGAGCCGTTGTCATTCGCTCGTAGTGGAACGTTCGCGAACCTTCTATCCGTGCTGACGAAGTCGCGCATGTACTCACTCGACTCAAGAATCAGTAGATACTGCTCGATGAGCTCCAAATCGCGTGGGAGCGGTTCGTCAGGGTCGCCCGCGAAGTCTCGGTGAATCTGCCCAAGGGGGTCGGCCATCGAGAGCGCTTTGCCCACCTCCGGAAGCGATTCCAGGTATGCGGTGAGATCGCTCAGGGCCGCGACCACTTCGGGCTCAGCAACCGATTCGCCCTCCCGCGCCTCGATCACCACATTCATCGGGCTAATTCCCGAGAGGCGCGCGCGGATGGCCTCGTACGAGACGCGAATCGGATCCCCCCTCAGGAACCACTCCACTGCATCTGTTTCGACCTCTAAACGGGCGAGACCGGCCATCACGATTGCTGTCGCCACAATCCAGAAAACGATCACCGCGCGCCAGCGTGATGCAACCAGCCCCACAAGACTGCTTGCTGCCGGCCCGCTCAGCCATCGTTGAAGAGCGGACCGTCGCGAAGGAATCGGCCAGATGCGTAGCGCCGCCGGCGTTGCCGTCAGAGATGCAGCCGATACCACAAGTACACCTATCGCGCCGAACGTCCCGACGTCGCGAACAACGTTGATTCGCACGAGCGACACCGCAACGAAGCCCACAGCGGTCGTGAGCCCCGACAGCGCAATTGGCAAAGCAACGCTCTCAAGCGAATCCTGAAGCTCGGGGAAAGAGTGGCAATCCACCGCGACCGTTAGCTCGTGCATTGAGTATGCAGACCCGAGAGCAAGAAGGATCGAGGGCAGAATCACCGTGCTGATGGTCAATGGCACGCCGAGCGCACCCATCACACCCAGCATTGCCCACGTGCTTAGGCCACTGACCGCAAGTGGGATTACAACTGCTTGAATCGAACCAAACAAGACGAACAGCAATGTCCCCACAAGGACAACCGTTAGCGGCACGAAGAATGAAAGCTCGGTCGCCGTGCGTGCATCAGCTTCGGTTCGAAAAACCGGCACGCCAGAAACCCACGCTTGCTCGTACTTGAGACGTTCGTCTATTTCGCTGAAAACAGACTCGTAGTGCACCTCGGGGCTCTTCTCGAGTACCACGTTGACAGCAACCGCACGGTGATCCTTGGACACGAGGGTGCGTGGAGCGAGCCGGTCGGCGAGAACCAAGCTCTGGAAGCGTCTGAACGCGGCGGCGTCTGCAGGTACACCATCCTCAAGCGCTGGGTCGAGGGACACCACACCGTCCGACGTTACGTGAACGAGCGGAACGGTGGCGAGGCTATCGACTCGTCGAACGCCGGCCAGGGGCTCAAGAGCCTCGGTTAGCTCCAATAGCTTGCTGAGAATCGTGGGATCGAAAGCTTCTTTCCCCTCGATCACCAGAGCCAGAATCTCGTCTCCGCCAAAACGATCTTGAGAGGTCTGATAGAAGCGCCACGGCTCGCCCGAGCGATCGAGCACGCTGTCCGTCGAGGTCTCGATCTGGAGTCGAAGGACGCCAATGGTGGCGACCCCCGCTACCAGCATCCACATCAGCAGAACAGCACCGGGCTTGTTCAGGCCCAGACGCACGAGCGCCCGCGGAAGTGCCTCCTGCCCTTGGAGGTCGCCTACCATCTTCCGTTCATGCGTCTGCACGTCTTAGCGAGCAGCGACGCGTCAAGCGCGCTCAGCCGATAGCACTACGATCTGCGGCGGCTCACCGTACGATAGGCTGGTCCTCACTTTCCGGAACCCGGCGCCACGAACCATGCTCGCCAGTTCATCCGGATCCCAGAAGCGAAACGTGCCACTCTCCTCCAGCTCCAGGAGACGAGCACCCTCGTTAAGTAGGTTTCTCGCGGCCACGTCGAGCACCTCGCTTCCCTCATCGCCCAGTCGTTCGCGGCCAAGGCCCTGACGCAGCTCGGTCAAGCCTTCCTGGAAGATGCTGGAAATGTCTCCATCGCGCCGCATATTCGAGAGTACGAGCCGCCCACCTCGGCGCAGCACCCGGCGAATCTCGTGCAAGAACCCAACCGGGTCACCAACGTAGCCGGTCACCAATGATGCCAGCACGGCGTCATAGCTCTGCGCCCGCGCTGGTACGCTCAAGCATCCCTTACGAACATCGAGAGTGGTCTCCACGTAGTGAACGTCCAAGCCGTTACTAGGGGAAGAGTCATCGAACCGTTTGCGCGCACGTTCCAGAGCCTCGCGCACGAAGTCGAACTGGTGCACCGTCAACGGCGAACAGAGGTCAGATTGCTCCGCTAGCTGCAACGCGAATGCACCCGTTCCGGACCCCAGGTCCGCGATCCTATCGCCAGAACGAAGGCGGAGCGCTTCGATCTGCTCCCTCATGAATTTCTGGTAATAGGATGTATTCACTTGCAGCTCAATCCCGACCGATCCGTCGCGCCCTACAAGGTAGTCGTGCCAGAAACCGCGCAGATCCACGCTCGGCAGCGCCCGCCGGCGTCGTTCCAGCTCGCGACGCTCTTCCAGTGCTACGAAATCTGGGAGCGCTGATCGCAGATCGGCTCCCAAGGTCATGCGGCCGATCTCTCTCGCGATGGATTGAAACACCTTAAGTGCTTGCTTACTGGTCCGCAGTTGGTGGCCAGTCGGAATGGTGACCAATCGCCGATTGTCAACCCTGCCACGAGATAGAATGTCGACGACGCGGTCGAGTTCCATCCATGCATCGTGAGCGCCGGCAAACCAAGTGATTGGCACTTCGGTCACGGCTAGATCGCGCCGCGCGTCATCGAGAAAAGCGAGACCGTTGGCAATCGCGTCCAAGCCGGTGCGGTCAATGTCGACGAATACCCCAAGGACCTCCTGGACTCCAAATCGTACACCTCGCTCGACCCCTGCGACGTAATCCACACCGCCGGAGATCACGCGCATCATGGACTGAAGATCAGGGCTTCCGACAACGCTGACCCACCCGTGAAGTCTCTTCCCACCTTCGAGCGAGATGGACTTGCGCGCCTCGAGTGCTGCCGCGCTGAAGGTCACCAGAATCGTTCGACTTGGTCGGAATTGCCACGACGATTCAAGAAAATCAAGTGTTGCCTGAATGTCACGAACACCTTGTGAGCAGGTGAATCGGTGATGGTCTGTGCCGGGCTCTCGGCAGTCAGGGTCGCGGTACGATTCCCCGCGCTTTCGAATCCCATCAAAGCGAACCACGGTCACTGGTTGTCGTGCGGCGGCAAACGTGGCCACAATCGTCTGCGAGAGTGGCAGAAGCGTCTCCTTGGTACGACCCCACGCAGGAGGAATAACCACTGCCGGCGCACCGCGAGTATCGCCCCAGGAGTCGACGATTGCGACTATAGGCTCACGCTGCTCATTCGCGTACCGCACCACGTTAATCTTGGGCGAGTCGTTGTTTCGCCGCGCAAAGGCCCGACTCACCTTTCTCGATGTGAGCCGCACGCCCTGTAGCATGATTTCCCAACCAAGGCGCGTGCTCTGCCAGGATCCCTCTTCCAGTATCGTCGCGCGCCGTTCGATTTCGATCGGAGCCTGTGATGTCCGAGGCGACAGATCCAAGCCGATACGCGTCCAACCAGGCCGTTCCGCTAACTGTGAACGATGCCGCACCCGTGCGTGAGCCTGAGACCCTGCACGGTCCCCATCCATGAATCGAACAGGAAAGTCATTCCTCAGCAGTTGAGCAGAATCGTCGCGCAGACGGATCGCAAGGCCTGCGGGCGAGGAGTCTTCGATCTCGGCTTCGATGGCACCAGTCGCCTCGCTCATCACGAGCAATTGGCGCGATCCGCCCGGCGCCGACTCTGGCGCTTCCCGTGTGCGATCGCGACGCTCCGCTCGGTAAACCGCCGAGGGAACGCGGACGTGGAGACGCCGGGAGTTCTTGCCGTCGATTCGGCGAGCGGAGAAGAAGTACTGAACCCCATCGAGCTCGAAGTTAAGGAAGACATAGGCGCGATCGTCGAGCTCGAAACGCTCCGTCTTCAGTACGAGGACGTCATCGTCGACACGTTCCAGAATCGCGGTCTCTGCCTCCATCCTCCGGTTGATCGCCCGTCTTAGAACGCGCCGCTCACGGCGAAGCTGGTTGAGCAAAATGAGAATCCGTTCACGACCATCGATGACGATTGGATGCAGTCGCCGAAAGTGCTCATCTGTGATGGGAGTAGAATCCAGCATCAGTCCCCATCCTGGCAAAACAGCATTCTATTCCCGACTGCTCAGGTTCCGCAACATGCGGCGTATGCTACTGAAATATATAGGTTTTTGTCTATCAGGTGGCTCGTTGTAGGCTAGACAGCAACTTGGACTTGGCGGGACTTGATTCCGGCCTCCTGAAGAAGTCTGAGGGAGACCTCTCCAACGGGGTAATCCGCGTTGTACACCACCTCGACGATGCCTGAATTGATGATCATCTTCGTGCACATCAAGCACGGGCACAGCGTGGTGTAGAGCGTCGCCCCGCGGACACTCACCCCGTGATACGCGGCCTGTGTGATCGCGTTTTCCTCCGCGTGGGAGCAGAGGCAATCGCCAAGATCCGTCCCCCCCGGCGCAAACGAGTTACAGCGCGGGCAGCCCCCCTCGTTGCAGTTTCGAACGCCTCTCGGGGTACCATTGTAACCCGTCGAGATGATGCGACGATCGAGGGTGATGACCGCCGCCACCTTTCGCTTCACGCAGTTGCTTCGCAGTGCGACGACACACGCGATGCTCATGAAGTACTCGTCCCACCCCGGGCGTTCGAAGTAGAGACTTTTTTTCAGGAGAGCCTGAATCGCCTCGTGAAGCTCTTCGATGCCCCCGTTGTTGTCGAGTGCCTCGTCTGCAAGGGAGCGAACCGCGAGAAGCTGCTGCGCGAAGGGATCACCGCTGCTAAGCTCCCGCCCTTCCAGAGACCTGAGTTCATCGATGGTCTCCGGGTCACCAGGCCGGCCTCGCTCGCGGATTCGCTCGAATCGAACGGCCTCATCTGCATCTACCCAGATCAACTGGAACCGCTCACCAGCCTCTCGCAGGACTTCTACCTCTGCTGGATGACGAATCGAGTCGACGACGTAGTTTCGATCGCCTAGCAGCTTGGGGAGAAGACACCTCGCCAGCGCGCCTGGCCCTTCGGCAGCGCGAATCGAATTACCTGTTTCGATCATCCTCTCGCGGCTCTCTTCGACACCCCTATTAGCCAGCTCTTTGCGAATCACGTCGGAAAGCGAGTAGGCGCGGAAACTCCTCTCCTCGAGGAAGGTGACCACCTCCCCTTTTCCACATGCGTAGGGCCCGGACACTCCCAGAATCATTTCTCGTGCCTCATCCTGTCAAACACTGATTCGACCAACTCGAATGTCTTTCGCGGACTTGTGGCGCGCCGCACACGCGGCGATGCTACCTGGCCTCGATCCCCTACGCTCGCTCCAGCAGCTCCGACGCCGCATCAATCAACCTCGTCATCCCGAGCGCTGAGCCGATATGCTTTGCGCTGCTCGCCAGCTCGGCAGCGCGGTCGCGGTCTGAAATTCGCCCTTGGATCACTAGCATGCGGGCGTACGCAAGCAACGTCCACGCAACCCATGGCTGGATCTTGGATCTCACCTCTCGATCAAGTGCCGCCCGGAAGTGCTGCTCGGCTTCTCCCCAACGAGACATCGTAGTCGCCAAGATCCCCAGCAGCCTAGAGACAGATCCCCACGCACTGACCCCATAACCGAGAACCACCAAACGACTTGCATACGGCTTCAAGTGCCTATACACGACTGCAGACCAACCAGGATCGGCCAAGATCCCACACGCCTCTGCAAGTAGTGCCATACACAGGAGCCAATTCATGTCACGCGGGACCTTTGAGAGTCCATCACGTGCAATCCAGCCAAGCTCCCGCATAGCTCTCTCTCGATGACCGTTGTCCGCCAAGAAGAGAGCCAGGCAACAACGCCAACCTACTACAGTGGGGTATCTGGCGCTGAGTTCGGAGACCCCATCGATCATCTCGTGGCTTCGACCTTGATGCCATCGAACCGTTACTATGAGCGCGCAGAATGCGTGGATTACATTCGCATCTTGGAAGCGCCGGCCTTCGGCGAGGAATTCGTTCGCAAGGCGTTCCGCGTCATCGAACCTTCCTTCGATCGTTCCCCGAATCGCCCGAAACAGCGACGCGTACCACCGGGTGCTGAGGTGTCGTGGGTCCTCGACCAGCCGGCAGAAGATGTCGATCTCACGATCGAAATCCTCGCGCTCGGCCGCCTCCAGTAGCGTGGCGATCCGGAAGACCCGGCCGATGAGTGACAGCTCCCGGTCGCCTGCCTCCTCGGCCTTCTGAATGATATCGGTGGATTCGACGGCCCGGTCTTCAAAGCTGTCGGGTCCCCAGAGAGCGACGACGCGGGCGTGCGTGACAAAGGCGGTCGTGGCCGGGTCCCCAAGCCGCTCGGCGATTCCCACCGCCTCCTGGATGAGCTGCTCCCTGCGCGGGAGGGATTCGGACCAGTAGAGCGCTATCGCCAGGCGTCCGAGGAGCTGCGCCCTGAGCTCGCTGTCGCCGGGCTGCAAAGCCCGCAGCGCATCTTCGAGAAGCGACACGATGAGCGGATCGTAGACGCCCGTCTCGATGGCGAAGAATCCCGGTGCCACCTCGAGCGCAACCCTTGCCAGACGCTCCGGCTCCTCCAGGCGCCCGGCAATCTCGCCGGCGCGGCGGAAGACCTCTCGCGCGCTTTCCCGCATCCCCGCTCGGATCTGGGCCTGGCCCAGCGCCAGCAGAAGGTCGAACCGACGGCTGTCATCAGGAGTGGCGCTGAGATCGGCGATCTCGAGAGCCCGTCCGTACTGGCGGACAGCCTCCTCGAATGCGAGGCGCTCGGTGGCCGCTCGACCCGCGGCAGCGGCGTATCCGATCGCCCGTTCCTCCTCCCCGGTCGGAACGGCCTCGGCGAAGTGGTACGCCAGCTCCGCCAGATGCTCCTCGGACTCGGGTCCGTAGAGGCGCTCCAGCGCCTCCCCCACGCTCCTGTGTAAATTCACGCGGTCCACCGTTCTCAGCGATTCGCGGAGTACATCGCGCACCAGGATGTGTTCGAAGCGAAAGTGCCCGATCCGGTCGCGGCTCTCGTGAATCGTACCAGCCTCCGATGCCGCGCTCATGGCATCCAGAACGGTCTCCCGGGAGTGCTCCGTGGCAAGCTCCAGCGCACCCAGGGTGAAGTCGCGGCCGATCACGGCTGCGACGGTCAGGAGTTCGCGACAGGTCGGCGAGAGTCCGGCCAGCTGTTGGGTAACGGCCTCCCGGACACCTCGCGGCAGCTCCAGGCGGAGCTCTCCGTGCAGGTCTTCGCCGGAGCCGCTGCGACGGCGGGGATCGAACCTGGGCGCGATCTGGGTGAGGAAGAAGGGATTTCCGTTGCTGTGCTCATGGAGGAGGGTCACGGTCTCCGCGCTCAATGGATCGGCGATCGTCAGCTCGACGAAACGCTCCACCTCCTCGCGCGAGAATCCCTCGAGCTCGAAGCACTGGGTCGGGGCGAGGCGGGTGAGTTCGCCGAGTGAGGCGGCCCGACCCCGGTCGCGATGAAGCTCGACCTCCCGAAAGGTCCCGATCACGAGGATCCGCGAGTTCCCGAGCTCCCGGGCGATGAACTGGAGAAGGAGCCAGGAAGGATCGTCGGCCCGGTGGAGATCGTCGAGGACGAGGACGATCGGTTCCCGCTCGCCCGCCCGCCGCCAGAACTGGGCCATGCTGTCGAAGAGGCGAAAGCGCGCCGGCCCGGGCTCGAGGGTCGGGCGCGGTGCCAAGTGCGAGTGATCCGGATGGATCTCCGGGGCGATCTGAGCGAGGTCGGGAGCTTCGCTCCCGAGGAGTTCGCGCAACCGCGAGGGCGGACACGCCGCGGCATGGGCGCGTAGAAGCTGGACCCAGGGCCAGAAGACCGGGGCACCCTCTGCCTCGGGGCAACGGCCCAGGTGGGCCATCGCCCCTTGCTCACGGGCGAGGCTCGCGAACTTCTCGGCAGCGCGTGTCTTTCCGATGCCAGGCTCGCCGCTCAGGAACACCAGCCCTCCGCGCCCGTCGGCTGCGGCGCGAAGCGCGCCTTCGAGGTCGCCGAGAAGCTCCGCACGTCCGACGAAGGGCGCGGTTGCCATCTCGGGCCGATCCTCGACCTCGGTGACCTCCGCGACGAAACGCACCCCGCGGCTGCGAACGGTCCGGAGAATGGCCTGGCCACCTCCATCGTCCCCCAGCACCCTTCTGGCCTCATAGAGTGCCTGGCTGAGCGCCTGATCGGTGACGACGGCGTCCGACCACACGTTCGCGAGCAGCTCGGCCCTGGGGACGATGCGGCCCCGGAAGCGGATCAGGTAGAGGACGAGCTCCAGCGCCTTCTTCTGAATCGGAACCCGTCGGCCGTCCCGGCGAAGCTCGCGGAGATGGAGGTCTAGCTCGAATCCGCTGAATCGAAGGATCACTGGCAAGCCGCCTTCCGGTGGGAGATCCCCACGGCGATGATACCAGGAGGAGCGGCTAGCAGTGAGCTGTTCTCTCTGGCAGTCTGCGCGCATGCAGGTGTTCGTGACCGGCGCGGCCGGCTTCGTGGGACGGAGGCTTCAGGCTCGTCTCGAGGCTGGGGGCGCCCAGGTGATCGGCACCGATGTGGAGCTGGACGTCGGGGATGCCGACCGGGTCGCCGACGCGGTATCCGCGGCGCGTCCCGACGCGATCGTTCACCTGGCCGCGATCTCCTTCGTCCCCGAGGCCGCGAGCAATCCCGAAGCCGTGTACCGAGTGAATTTCCTCGGCGCTCACTCGGTGCTCGAAGCCACGCGGAAGCTCTCACCGGGGGTGCGCCTGTTGCTGGTGGGCTCGGGGTACGTCTACGGGGCAGCCGATCCCGGCGCTCCGCCCTTCGCCGAAAGCTCTCCCTTGCGGCCGGATTCGCCGTACGCCTGGAGCAAGGCGGCTGCGGACCTCCTGGGAGGCGTCTACGCGGATCAAGGAGTGGACGTGGTGCGGGTCCGGCCCTTCAACCACACCGGCCCGGGCCGACCCGATCACTTCGTGGAGTCGAGCTTCGCGCGCCAGATCGCGGAGATCGAGGCCGGGCTCCGCCCCCCGAAGATGGCGGTTGGCAACCTCGATGCGGTCCGCGACTTCCTGGACCTGGAGGACGTGCTCGACGCCTACGTCCGGCTCCTCGACCCCGAGGTACCGGCGGGCGTCTACAACGTCGCGAGCGGAAAGAGCACCTCGATCCGCGACCTGCTGGACCTGCTGCTCGCCGAGAGCTCGATTCAGCCCGCGGTAACGGTCGACCAGGCCCGATGGAGACCGGCCGACAGCAGTGTCGGCTCCGCAGAGCGGCTCGAGAAGGCGATCGGGTGGGCGCCGAAGATCCCGCTCCGGGAGACCCTCAAGCGCCTGCTCGACGGCTGGCGCGAATCGGTTCGCGCCGCGTGAGCAGTCCGAGCCAGCAGTCCCCCGCTGCGTCCGATTCCGTGCGCGCCGCCTCGACGCGGAATCCCACGCGGGCGAGCGAGTGCTCCATCTCCTCGCGTTCATCGGCCAGGAGGCCGGAGAAGATCGAGACCCCCTGCGGCCGGGTGCGCGAGGCGATCGATCCGAGAAGCGGCAGGAGCTCGGTGCGGAGCATGTTGGCGAGCACGACATCGAAGCTCCGCGAGCCGATCGCCTCGAGGGGCCCGGTGAAGACGAGCACGTGCTCGCTCATCCCGTTCGCGGCCGCATTGGCCCGAATGGCCTCGCCGGCCAGCGGATCGAGGTCGTGGGCCACCGCGCGTCGCGCACCCAGGGCGAGGGCGGCCAGGGCGAGCACCCCCGTCCCCGAGCCGACGTCCAGGACCTCCGAAGCCGCCACCTCATCCGGAGCCAGCTCATCCAGAAGCGCCAGGGCCAATCGCGTCGAGGCGTGGCCCCCGGTGCCGAAGGCCTGGCCGGGATCGACGACGAGGGTCGCTTGCCCGACCGGCCCCTGGTGCTCCAGGAAGGAAGGCCGGATGGCGAGACGCGGCGAGATCTCCACCACCGTCAGGCCCTCGCGCCAGGCGCTCGTCCAGTCGACGTCCTCCAGCAGGGAGGGATCCCCGACGGCACTCCCGGCGCATTGGCGGAGGGCTCGCAGGACCGCATCGGCCCGGTTCTCGGGGGCGTAGATGAGGAGCTGCGACGCGCGCTCCTCGAGACCTGCGGCACCGGCGGCGTACGCCTCGGCGGCGACCCGATCCGAGAGCTCCGCCGAGTCCACCTCCACGCGGATGCTGACGAAGCGCTTCCTCACCCTGCTCCTCACCCTGACCGCGGGCCTCGAAGCCGGCTGTTACTACAGCCACCTCGCCTCCGGGCAGGTCCGGATGCTCCTCGCGAGGCGCGACGTCGACGCGATGATCGCCGATCCCGAGACTCCGGAGAACCTTCGCCAGCAGCTCGAGCTCGCGCAACGGGTGCGCGCCTACGCCGCCGACCTCGGCCTCGACGTCGAGGGACAGTACACGAGCTTCGTCGATTGGCCCGGCGATCGCGTCATCACCACGGTGGTCGCAACCCGACCCGGTGAAATCGACGCCGCGAGGTTCTGGTTTCCGCTCGCGGGAAGCGTCCCCTACAAGGGCTTCTTCGACGAGGAGCGCGCCCGGTCGGAAGCCGAGAAGCTGCGCGGCCGAGGGCTCGACACCTGCCTCTTTCCGATCACGGCCTACTCCACCCTCGGCTGGCTGGACGACCCTCTGACGGCACCGATGCTTCGCGAGGGCCGGGAAAGGCTGGTCGAGACGATTCTCCACGAGCTTGTCCACGCCACCGTCTACGTGCCCGACGAGCCGGAATTCAATGAGGGCCTCGCCACCTTCATCGGTCAGGAGGCCGCGATCCGGTTCCAGGAGGATCCCGGGGAACGCGAGGAAGAACAGAGTCGGGTGGAGGACGACCGCAGCGTGGCCGGCACCCTCGTGGCGTTTCGCGAGAGGATCGCGGATCTCTACGAGGGGAGCGAAGCGGGAGCACAGCGCGACGCCGCGCGTGTGGAGCTCGAGAGCCAGACCCGCAGAGAGATGGCGTCACTCGATCTCGCCACCCTTGATGCGAAGAGGCTTGCGGGGCAGGTTCGCCTGAACGACGCCTGCCAGGCGCTCATCGGAACCTATCACGGCGACCTGACTCGCTACGGGGAGCGGCTTCGCGAGCTCGAAGGCGATCTGCGCGCCTTCCTGGAGAGCGCACGGCGCGCGGCGGAGGAACCGGATCCCCGATCCTCACCGGATCTCGCTCCCGGTCGCGGCCTCTGAGTGTGCACGATACCGGGGAAGTCCAACCCCGCTCCGTCAGCGAGCCACCGGATCCAACGCGTCCAATGCCGCCAGGCGGAAGGCGTTCATCAGACTCGGCGCCGCGAATGTCGCCGACGCCATCGAATCAACGGACGCCTCGCGCCGAAGCAGATCCATCCCGAGCTGCAGCAGCTCTCGCGCGTGCTCACCGATCACGTGAATACCGAACACGCGGCCGCTCTCCTTCTCTACGACCAGCTTCACCACACCGTCGACGGCTCCTGCCCCGCCGTCCATCGAAGCAGACGGATGGGGCGCTCGGCCCACCGCATAGGGAACCCCGAGTCGAGCGCACGCCTCCTCGCTCAGACCGACCGTGCCGAGTTCGGGAATGGTGTAGATCGATCTCGGCACGTGTTCATCAAGTGTCGGTTCCATGCCCGCCGCATGAAGCACGGCAACCCGCGCCTGATAGAGCTGCGTTCCCAGCTCGCAAGGCACTCCAGCGACATCCCCAACTGCATAGATCCCCCTTCGGGACGTCTGGCAGTGCTCGTCGGTCACGATGAATCCCATCGGATCCCTCTCCACCCCGGCCCGCTCGAGCTCGAGTGCCTCGACGTTGGGAAGCCAGCCCGCGCAGATGGAAACCCGCGCCACCTGTTCTACCCGCCCGCTGGCCAGGGTTACGACCGCATTGGGCTCACACGAATGCGCTTTGACTTCGATGCTCTCGATATCCTCTTCCAGAACGATTTCGATACCTGTCCGCCTCATCCGCACATGGAGTGCGTTCAACAAGTCCCGATCGACCGACCGAAGGAGCTGCGCGCGACGATCGACCAGCGTGACCGAGGCTCCGAGCGCGGAGAAGAGGCAAGAGATTTCGCAACCCTCGTCGTTTGCCCCTACGACCAGGAGACTGCGGATCGAGCCTCCCGCGCGGAACGTGCTCTCGGGATCGCAGACCACGCGATCGTCGAACGGGAACGAACCGGGACGCCGAGGGCGCGTTCCCGTCGCGATCACCACTGTCTCCGCGCGGCGCAAGTCCCCGGAGTCGATGCATACTTGGTCGGGAGCATCAAAGCGAGTTGGGCCCGAGCGGAGCTGCACGCAGCTCTCCCGCAATCCGCGCTGGAGATTCTCCAGGTATGCCTGGGCCATCTCGTTCGCCCTGCGGCTCAGCTCGCCAACGGAGAGCGTTCGGGGAGCCAAGGGCTCCCCGCTTCGCCTGGCCGCTTCGTGATGCGTGAGGATCCGACAGGCGACTGCGCGGCGGAGGCGAGGCGGGACGGCCCCGGCGGTTACCGCAGCGCCGGCGCAGGGCTCCGGCTCGACGAGAAGGACGTCCAGGCCCAGCTTCGAGCTCTGGATCGCGGCAGCGTAGGCCGCGGGACCGCTCCCGATCACAATGACGTCGTGCCCTACCACTTCCTCTTTCCGGTCTCATTCACTCGGTCGGATCAAGTCGAATCGGTAGGTCGAGTTCCGAGTCACGAGCTGAACCGCCCGGGCTCCCAGCTTCTCGAGGCCGCGCACTGGACTTGTCGCGACGGTGGGGCCGCTATCCAGCGAGAAGCGCGCCGATTCTCCCACCGCCAGGTCGTCGAGCAGGAGCGCGCTGCCCAAGTCGCCTTTCTCGTCTCCCTGGAAATTCCCGGCACGGATCCGCGTCACGCGGACCCTTACGCCGGAGGGAAACAGGCCCGCCCCGGGTTTGGGTGCCGAGGCCAGGGACACGGACCGGGTGAAGTCCTGGTCGCCCAGAGGCATACGCTGGTTTGCGGTGATTCGCCCCGCCAGGCCCGCCACGCCGATGCGCACGCGTAGCAGGAGCTGGTTCAAAGGGCGCATGTTCTCGGAGACGCCCCGCCTCACCTCCGCTTCGGTAACGGCGGGTTCGCGCTCCAGGAGGTACACGCTGTTTGCGGTCTCGACCTCGATCGCCTCATCGCCGCGGCGCACGAGGCGGTGGACCGCGCTCGTAGCGAGGGTCGGGCTTCCATCGACCACCACCCGCAAGTGCTCGCCCACCGCGAGTCGATCGATCAGGGTCCCTCGGCCGACTTGGGCCAAGGGCTGCCCGTTGCTGGATCGCACGCGCAGGACTCGGACCCGGACCGGCGGGTCGAAGAGTCCGCGGTCTCCGTGCCGCTCCGACGCGAGTGCTACGGAAGCAGTGGCTTCACCAGGATCGCCGGGAGCGAGCTGCGGCTGGCGAGCCTCCTGCCGGGCCAACACCGAGCGGAAACGCCGGGTCAACCTACGATGCATATATAGAGTCCCACCGTATCGAGATCGTCCAAGCACCGGAAATCTTTAGGGTTTTCTCTCGAGCGATGATCTGCATGGAGTCGAGCGTGCGGAGATCTCCTCTGAGCGCTGACCCCTTCGTGCAACCCCGGTGTGTCCTCAGGCCCGGGCGCAAAGATGCCGAAAACGGCAGTTGCCGGATTCCCCACTCGCTCCGAGGCTGCCCATGCACCAGACCACGACGACGCCGAGCGCCCCGCCGATGGCTCCCGAGCGGGCCGCCGAGCAGGCGGATCGACTCCGCTCCAACGTCGAGCGCGCTCTGCGCGGCAAGCCCGAGGTGGTGCGGCGCGCCGTGGAGACCTTGATCGCAGGTGGACACCTCCTGATGGAGGACATTCCCGGCATCGGAAAGACCACGCTCGCGAACGCGCTGGCCCGATCCGTGGACGCGTCCTTCCGCCGCATCCAGTTCACCAGCGATCTCCTCCCCGGCGACATTCTCGGCGCTTCGGTCCCGGAGATGATCGACGGCCGCGCCACGGGGAACTTCGCCTTCCAGCCGGGCCCCATCTTCGCCAACGTGGTTCTGGCGGACGAGATCAACCGCGCGAGTCCGAAGACCCAGTCCGCGCTCCTCGAGGCGATGTGCGAGGGACACGTCACCGTCGAGGGTCAGACCCACATGCTGCCGGAGCCTTTCTTCGTGATCGCGACCCAGAACCCCGTAGAGCACTACGGGACCAATCCCCTCCCCGAGTCCCAGCTCGACCGTTTCCAGATGCGACTGCGCATCGGATACCCTGCGCCCGACGACGAGGCGGCGATCCTCCGCGACGACCCGGCGGCGCGGGAACTCCCGCGGCTCGAGCCGATTCTCTCGACGGCCGACGCAATGGGGATGCGGGCCGCGGCAGAGAGCATCAAGTTCGACGACGCGCTGATCGCCTATCTGCTGGCGATCGTGGGTGAGACTCGCGAGCACGAGGCGATCCACCTGGGCGTCTCGCCGCGCGGCGCGGTGGCCCTGCGCCGCTCCGCCCAGGCGCGAGCCCTGGCGGACGGACGCGACTACTGCATCCCCGAGGACATCCGCGACCTCGCCGTGGACGTCCTCGCCCATCGGATCGTGATCGACCCGCGCGCCGGGCCGCGGGGGTCGTCGGAGGAAGCCGAGTGGATCGTTCGGGAGATCCTCGACGGGGTGGCCGTCCCGCTCTGAAGACCCACGCCTGGCGCAAGCGGATCCGCCGCTGGCTTCGTCCCCCTCGCACCCTCCGGCCCACGCGCGCCGGCTGGCTGTTCTTCGCTGCCACCCTCGGTGTCGGCCTCGCAGCCATGAACACCGGCAACAACCTCATGTACATGGTGTTGTCGCTGTTGCTAGCGTTCCTGGTGCTCTCCGGCGTGCTCTCCGAGTCCGCCCTGCGAGGAGTCCGGGTGCGGCGCAGGATTCCACGGGAGATGTTCGCCGGTACGCCGGCGCCGCTGGTCCTCGAGATCACCAACGAGCAGCGGCGAGTGCCGTCGTTCGCCATCGTCGTGGAGGACCTGCTCGGACCTCACGTGGATCGGGCCGAGTCCGTCGGACGGGTGTTCGCTCTCCGGGTCGGTCCCCGACAGACCGAGACGCGCGCCTACCGTTTCGCGCCGGCCCGGCGCGGTGATCTCGCCTTCGCCGGCTTCCGCGTGACCACCCGCTTCCCCTTCGGGCTCTTCTCGAAGGCGATGCTGATCGAGGCCGAAGGTCGCGCCCTCGTCTACCCCGCGGTCGAGAATGTGGTACCGATGCGAAGAGGCAGCCCGATCCGGGATCGGGGAGAAACCAGTGGGGGCCAGGGGGGAGACGGCTCTCAGGTGGCCGGCCTGAGAGCATTCGCATCCGGAGATCATCTGCGAAGGGTCCACTGGCGGGCCTCCATGAGGCGGGCGACGCTCCTGGTGCGCGACCAGGAGCGGGACCAGAAGGCCGAATTCGAGGTGCTTCTCCGTACCTGGGGTGCGCGGCCGGGCCACGCCTTCGAGGCGGCGGTGAGTCACGCCGCGTCGGAGGGGGTGGCCCACCTGGCGGCCGGGTGGCGGGTCGGTCTCCGCACCGACAGCGACCGCCTCGATCCCGCCGAAGGCCCCCTACAGCGGGATCGGCTGTTGTGTTTCCTGGCCCGGGTGCACCCGGACGACACGGCCCTGGGAGCGGCCGCATGAGTCGCGCGAAGTTCCGTGAGTCCGTCGACCTGCCCCGTCCCGCTGCAGCCACTGCGATGGTCGCAACGGCCAGCACGACCCTCGCCATCACCGGGCAGCTGGAGGCCTGGGCGGTCGTCCTCGCCGCAGTGGGGATCGGCGGCTCCGCGCTGCTGCGAGAGAGCCCGCGACGCTGGCAGCGCAGCGGGCCCGTCCTGAATGGATCGATCGGGGCCATCATGGCCGTGAGCGCATGGCTCTTTGCGCGAGGTGAGCTGGCGGTGCTGGCCCTTGCACACTTCGCGATCCTCACCCAGGCGTTGCAGCTCCTCGACGCCCGGCCGCGGCGCTCCGAGTTCCTGCTCGTCGCCCTCTCGCTCTTCCAGGTGATCCTGGCGGCGAACCTCACCGACAGTGCGTTCTTCCCTCCCCTGCTGGTGGTCTTCGCGATGGCGACGGTCTGGACGCTGATGGTCCACACCCTCCGGGCCGAGGCCATCGAGGCCGGGGAGCGCGAGGCGGCGCGCCGGGCGATCAGCGGCGGGCTCCTGCGAATGACCGTGGTCGCGTGCCTGCTCTCGGTCCTGCTGGGCCTGCTCCTGTTTCCGGTGCTTCCCCGCATTCGCTCGGGAATCCTCTTCTCGGCAGGGCTCCGAGGCACGGTCGGCGTGGCGGGCTTCTCCGACCGCGTGGAGCTCGGCGAGATCGGGCGCATCCGCATGGATCCGGAAGTGGTGCTCCGCATCGAGACCCTCGAGGGCGAGCCGCCCGACCCCGGACAGCGCTACTGGCGGGGCCTGGCCTTCGATCATTTCGACGGCCGCAGCTGGTCCATCACGCCACCGACCCGGCAGCGCGTCCCCGGCGACAGCGAGATCGGCGTGGATCTGGGATACCGGGCGCGGGGCAAGCGGCTGTTACAGCGCATTGCACGCGAACCGATCGACCCCGGCGTGATCTTCTCCGCCGGTACAGCGACGGGGATCCGCGGGCCGCTCGGCCGGCTGGAACGAGACGTGAACGGCGCACTGTACGCCCACTCGACGGCGGGAGAACGCGCCGACTACACCATCGCCAGCGACTTCGCGGTCCGGGACGACGAGGCCCTGCGCGGGAGCGAAGCGCTGCCTCCCGACGAGCGGGGCGAGCGATATCTCGCCCTTCCCGAGCTCTCCCCGGCGATCGGGCAGCTGGCGCGGAAGATCACTGCGGGCCACACCAGCGACGCCGATCGCGCCCTGGCCCTCGAAGTCTACCTGCGGCGGCAGGGCAGGTACTCGGATACCCCGCCGGTCGTCAGCCGGGACGATCCGCGTTCGCCGATCGAGGTGTTTTTGCTCGGCGGAACCGAGGGCCACTGCGAGTACTTCGCTTCGGCCATGGTGGTGCTCGCCCGCTCGGTGGGCTTCCCCGCGCGGCTCGTGGGTGGCTTCGCCGGTGGGCACTCCAACGAGGTGGGTGGATTCGTCGAGGTCAGCCGATCCGACGCCCACGCGTGGGTCGAGGTCCACTACCGGGACGTCGGCTGGGTGCGATACGACCCGACGCCGCCGGACCTTCGCCTGGCCGGCGCCCTTGCCGCCGGAAGCTCGCTGTCCGAGCTCGCCAGCGCCCTCGAGTTCTGGTGGTTCCGCAACGTGGTCGACTTCGATCGCGGCCACCAGGCCCGAGCGCTGAAGAAGGCCTGGAGGGCGTGGCGAGATTGGCGGAAGGGTGCGGGCGGAAACCGCGAGCACCGCCCGGGGCGCGGGCTGGGAGGATGGGATCTGCCGAACCCGCCCGGCTGGCTCTGGGGGGCCGGCGCACTCGCCCTGGGACTCGGGGGCCTCGGCTACGACCTGCGGCGACGCCAGCGGCGCCAAGAGGTACCGCGATTCTACCAAGAGGCGCTGCGCTTGCTCAGGCGCAGGGGGCTCGTTCGCGACCCCGCCACCACGGCTCGCGCCTTCGCCTCGGCGGCGCGGGAGAAGCTCCCACCCTCCGCCGCTCGCACCTTCGTCGCGCTCACCGAGTCCTACCTGGCCGAGCGCTTCGGCGACCGTCCCTCCCCATCGGTGCAGGCGGAGCTTCGAGCGCTCCGTGATAGCCTCCGCACATGAGTCGATTCGTATTCCTCGATCGCGACGGGACCCTGGTGCGGGACCGGGGCTACACACATCGCATCGAGGACTACGAACTCCTGCCGGGTGTCGTTGCCGGCCTGCGGCGCATCCTGGATGCCGGGTACCGGCTGACGGTGATCACCAACCAGAGCGGCATCGGGCGGGGGTATTTCAGCGCCGAGCAGTACGAGGAGTTCCAGGCGCATCTCGTCGGCGATCTCGCCCGGCGAGGCATTCCCATCGAGGCCAGCTACTTCTGTCCTCACCGGCCCGAGGCGGAGTGCGCGTGCCGCAAGCCCCGACCCTCCCTTCTCCACCGTGCCGAGCGGGAGCTCGGCGCCGATCTCGCCCGAAGCTGGGTGATCGGAGACAGCGCAGTCGACGTGGAGCTGGCGGACCGGGGCGGCTGTCGCGGCGCCGTGCTCGTCCTCACGGGCAGAGGAGAGCCTTCGAGCACCGGGGCGCCGAAGGTTCACTGCGCGGCGAGCTTCGAAGAGGCCGCCGAGATCGTGCTCCAAGCGGATCAACGCACTCCGTAGATCGGGTGGGTCTGGGGGATCACCCGGACGTCGGAGAGCCGGCGACTCGCTCGGTGGCTCAGGGCGAGCATCCGCTTCGCCGTCGGTCGTCGCTTGGCACCGGCGCAGGGCGTGACCGGCTGCAGGACGAGGGTCGCTCCCGCGTGCACCCGCGCGACTCGGGCGACCGCCTCGTCGATCTCCGCGTCACGGCTTCGCGGGGTGATGACGAGCTTCACCACGGTTCGGGGCGCCCGCTTCGCGATCTCGAGGAAGACCTCGTGGGCATCGTGGAACTCCTCGACCGCGCCCCGGGGCGGATCGCTGGCACGGCGCACGTCGCTGGCGAGCTTCCAGTCCATCGAGACCACGTCGATGTGCTCGATCACCCCCTCGAGGGCCTGCGAGGCGAGGCCGTGGGTCTCCAGGTGGATGGCCGGACCGAGCCGGCCCAGCACCCGGGCAACGGCTTGCACCGCTGTGGGCTGCAGGAGGGGCTCGCCCCCCGTCAGGCTCACGAAGCGGTGGGCCTTGGCGTCGAGGGACCGGGCCGAGGCGACGATCTCATCGATGGGCAACGGGTTCGACCGTGTCCGCCAGCGCCCGGAACCTCGCGCGGTCTCGATGCGACACTCGGCCGCGGGCCGCCAGGTATGCGCCGAGTCACACCACCGGCAGCGGAGATCACAGCCGCCAAAGCGCACGAAGAGGGTGGCGGCGCCCAGGTCTGGCCCCTCGCCCTGGATCGATGAGAAGATCTCGACGAGATTGGCGTTCCCGACCGGGTCCTTCGCCCACCCGGGCTCGTCGAGAGGGGGCCTCTCCTCGCCCAACGCTCAGCCCTCGAGGATCGCCCGCCCCAATCCAATCTCGCGCACCACCTCTTCGAGGCGATCCGGATTTGCGGCCAGATCCCGGACGCGGAAGCGCGCGACGTGGTCCGCATCGGAGTGGGAATCGATCCAGTCGAACTTCTGGGAGAGGTGATCGGCCATCGCCCCGACGTCGATGGCCCTGCGGCCGGCCACATCGTCGGTCCCCAGCACCATCAGTTCCCCTCCCTCCGCGTGGACCAGCGAGATCGGAACCCCGTAGCGCTCCCGCATGATCCGAGATGCCAGGTGGAGATTCAGCTCGGCCGGCAACGCTCCGATCACGAGTCCAGAGTCTCCGAAGTGCACCAGGCGGAAGTCCCGACCCGAGACGAAGTCGGCCTCCTCGGGCAGAGGTGGCGACGGAGCGCTGGCGGCCTCCCTGGCGAGATCCGATGGGCGCCCGACCAGAAGAGGCTCGAGGTCGGCCCTGTGCTCCCCCGGCTTGTTCACGAACTCGCCAATCCGCCACCACCAGAGGCGCCCCCACCGCTCGAAATCGTGCTGGGTGAAACGTCCGGTGGCCAGGTCCACCAGCTTGTCGGAGAATCGGCTGCGCCGGGTGCAGTAGGCCAGCACCGTCGGAAGCGAGTCCTGCCCGCCGGCTTCCACGTGCAACATGGCCGCGCCGATCGCCTCGCTCATGCCACCGAGGTCTTCCGGTGGCCAGACGTGGTGATCGAACCAGACGAGCCGGTCCCTGTAGAGCGAGGCGGCCTGGATGGTGTCCCGGGCCGGCGTGGCGCTGAAGCCGATCACGTAGATGGGAGTGTTCTCGCGCAGATCCGTCGCGACCCCGCGGAAGAAAGTCATCAGCTCCGACTGTGGATAGATCCAGATCCCTTCCAGCTGTCGGACGTCCCGCGCCAGCAGGATGGCCGCGTGGATCGAATGCCGGTCCGCGTGAGCCAGGATCACCGCACGTCCGCGCGGCGGTCTGCGAACCTCCTCGGGCTCCAGCCCCGGCTCGCTCGGATCAGGCGCGAGCGGTGCGCTCTCCGCATGACGGGCCAGGCGACGCTTCTCGCGCTCCAGACGGATCCGATCCTGCTCGGTGAGGGGCTCTTCCTCGAGGTCGTCATCGTCGTAGGCGGGCTCCACCGCCTCCTCGAGATCCAGCCCACCCGGCCAGAGGGGAACCGGGGCGTCGACATCATCGGATTCAGCGAAGAGATCGAGTTCGTCGATGTCGCCGGCGTCCCTTCTGGAACCACGCCCCCGGCGCCGACCTCGGGAACGGCCTTCGCCGATCTCCGCGGAAGCGGCCTCAGCGTCCTCGGCAACGACCTCTTCGGGCTCTTCGTCGGACGCGGAGGCTCTCGTCTCAGCGGGTTTGGCGCCGTTCTCCCCTCGTCGGGACTGGCCGCGACCTCGTCCCCGACCCCGCCCGCGGTTGCGGCGGCGCGCGGCTCCCTCTGATTCGGCATCCGAGACTCCGCCCCCCTCGTCATCGAGCTCGAAGAGGGAGACCTCCTCGAAGGTCGGCGCGCCGGTCTTCTCACGCTCCTCGTCGGCAGACTGCCGCTCCTCGCCCCTTCGCGTCGCTGCACGGCTTTCGCGCGGGCGGCGGCCGCGCCCGCCTCGAGAGCGCCCGCGGCCGGAACGGGCGGCGCGATCCACCTCCTCTGCGGGCTCGGCGCGTCCGGAGGTGCCGAGCGTGTCGACCACAGCGGGAGGTCCGCCTGCGGCGGGGGGCTCCTCGAGGACCGTCGCGCTACGGGCGATTTCACGCTCCCGGAGCACGAGGTCCGAACCCTTCCTCTCGATGACGAAGCAGGTCGTGTCGAGTGTCAGCTGGCCCAGCACGCATTCCGCCGCCCCATCGATCTCCTCGGCGGCCACCAGCAGCCGCGGTGCGGTCAGCTGCACGGGAGGCTCCGCGCCTTCGAGCAGGGTGGGCAGCGCCTTCTCGAGAGAGAGCGCGCCGTCGAGGATGCCCGCCGCCGCCTCGACGCCGAGCCGCTGGCGCGCCGCCCCGACGACGAGCCGCCCATCTTCCGCCAATCCCACCAGATCGATCGAGTCCAGGTCGGAACCGCCCAGCGGCCAGCGCAGGACATGCCGAAGCCGACCCACCTCGACGAAGGCGGGGATCAAGCGGTTGCGGAGCCCCCGCTCTCCATCGCGAACCCGCTTGGAATTCAGGCGCTTGCGGATGGATCCCTCAAGTTGATCCAACACCTCGGCAAGAGCTTCGTCGGCGAGTCGGAAGCTCCCGGCGCCCGGGGACAGCAGGTCCAGGCGGACCTCGTCATCGGCACGGAGGACGGCCACCCGGCGGCCGAGAATCGCCAACTCCACGGCACGGCGGACCCCGCGCACGGACCCGCCGTGCTTCGCGGCCAGACCCCGCAAGGAATGCAGCGCCCGTAGAAAGAGCAGGCGATCGCCCGGCTGCTCCAGATGGTCTGCGACCCGATCGACCGGAACCACGGTCAGGTCGAAGATCGGCTCCGGCTCGATTGCGACCTCGGCACCCTGCGCTGGCGCCACCACCACCGCCCTGATCGGAACGGGCGTGGTGCCGAGCGCTCCCATCCGACGCCGGCTGGCAATGTCCCAGACCGGGGAGATGGCGATCGCGCTGGTCGCCTCACCTCCGGTGTCGCGAGCCGCCGCCACCAAGGCACCGACGAGGGCGTCGCCGCCGGATTTCGGGGAGAAGCCAACCAGACATCTCTTTCCCTCGGCACCCCGTCCAACCGCAGTCAGCGCAAAGGAGTCGGGAACATCCTCGTATCGAAGTAGCTCCAGAGAGGAGACCGCAGTCGCCTCCGATGCTGAGATCCTCTCCAGCCAGCTCACATCGATGGGGGCGCCGCGCCCGTCCTCGGACCGCCTGCGCCTGCGCCCGAAACGCCGTCTCATTTTCGTCTCCCGGCGCCGCCTGACTTGCAGAGAGGACGGCGCACACGCTGCTTCGCAAAATTCATTGATGGATCGCGTAGTTCCTAGCGATGAGGAAGAATCTCCTCAAGCCTCGGCCGCGACCGGAACGAGGGTCAGCACCCCCTCCTCCACCAGTGTGACCGTGGCATCGTGGACCACCGGCTGGAGCGCAAGGAACAGCCTGTCACTTCCGACGACCGCGGAGAGCTGATCCTTGTTATTCGCGAAGTCGAGGAGGATCCCTCCGAGTAGCTTGCGGTCCGACCGGATCTGCCTCACCACCCGGTACCAGTTTTCGAGCGGCACCTCGATCTTCAGATCGCGCACCTCTTCCAGCTCCGGCGGCAGTGCTTCCCGGAGGATCGTGAGGCTCACGGCCGCACCTCCCTTGCGCAACGAAGCGCGCCAGAACCTGCCTTGTGCCAACACCATCGCCATGGGAATACCTCTAAGGCCTCACCAGAAGGGAGGACTCCTGCCGCTCCTCTTCCTCTCCGGCGATCTTCTCGAGCACGGGCGCCAAGGGGATCTCCAGCATCGCGCGGGCCACCGGGTTCTCCCCGATCGGAGACGACTCGAAAGCCAGCGCCGCCGCGAGACAGCTCCTGGCGGCCTCTTCGTCCCCGCGCTTCCAGAAGACGTATGCTGACTCGCGGAAGCAATGCGCTTCCCGCGCCGCATCCGCCTCCGTGTAGGTCTTCTCCAGGAACTCGCGGATCCCCGCGTCGATCTGCTCGCGGCGCGTCGCGCCGGAGACGATCAGCGGACTGCCGATGGTTTCCTCGAGTCGTTCGGCCAGACCCTTGAGCGCATCTTGTGACGGAGGCCACGGGCCTACGCGACCCTCCTTCACGAGCTCTACGGCCGGCTGCAGGTCGGACCCCGCCGGGTCATCACCGAGCGCCTTCCGGACCAGTTCACCCGGGGTCGGCGCATCCTCCTGCACGTTGGTGAGGTGCCCCTTCCAGTCCGAGAAGCCTTGGGGCAGCGATCGATCGGCGGGCTGAACTGCAATGGCTCGGGCGATGAGTCCGCGCACCGAATCCGCCGGCGCCTCCTCGGCCGCGAAGTGCGCCCGCCCGGTCACCTCGCGCAGGAACTGGCGCACCTTGCTGCGACCCGAGCTATAGACCTGGCAACCGACCACGCCGAGGCGATCGTCGATCACCACCTCGAACAGTCGCGCGCCTCCGGAGGGGTGCGACTCGAGCAGATAGGCGATGCGCGTGCCGCCGGGATCGATGGGGGTCACGTAGCCCCCCGAGATCTCGTCTTCGATGGGAGGCAGAGAGGACACCATCGGCTCGGGCGCCTCCTCTGCCACCTCCACGCCCCGCGAGCGGAGACGATGGCGCACCCGACGCAGCACCTTGCGACCCGCCTTCGGGAGCGGGCCGTCGTCGAGCGTCAGGATGATCTCCGCAGCGGTCGGTTCGTCCACCCACGCGTCGGCGAGCTCGGCACCGTCCCTTGGACGATGAGTGAGCATCCAGCCCAGAACGCGGGCGGCGGCGGCGGAATCGAGGGACGAGAGCAGCCGCACGGGGTCCCCATTGGCGGGCCGAATCACGTCGGCATCCTTGCGCAGGGCGCTCGCAGCGGCTTCGAGGGCTTCGGCCAGACTCACGGGGCGGCCTCTTCACGAACCCAGTCGAGGTAGGGAAGACTTCCACCGACGGCGGGCAACAGCACCACCTCGGGCAGTTCGTAGGGATGCAGCTCGGCCACGCGATCCGCCAGATCTCCAGCGCGGTCGGCGCGAGTCTTCACCACCAGCAGCACTTCCGCGTCCTCCTGGACGCTGCCCTCCCAGCGGTAGATCGATCGGATCCCCGACACCAGGTTGACGCAGGCCGCAAGGCGCTCTTCGACCAGTGCGCGCGCGATCCGGGTTCCCGTCTCGACGTCGGGAGCGGTGATGAAGCCGACTCGAACTTCCGAATCAGAGGGGTTCATCCGGGCCCACCAGCCTGCGATGCTCCGCCAGCGCGAAGCGATCCGTCATGCCGGCGATGTAGTCGCCGACGGCGCGAGCTTCGCCCTCCTCACCGAAACGCGCCACCACGTGCGCCGGCAGCTTTCGGGGATCCTCGCGATAGACCCGGAAGAGCTCTCCCAGGGTCTTCTGAGCTCGCCCGGTGATCTGGAGCACTCGCGGGTGGGAGTAGAGATTGGCTTGGAGAAAATTCTTGAGATCGTCCTTATCTCTCTGTATTTCCTCTGAAAATCCGACAAGGGGACACGTTCGAGCGCGCACCTCGGCGACCGAATGAAGCTCGGCGGCCTGGAGCCGCCGACCGCTCGTCTCGATGAGATCCGTCACCAGATGGTCCATCAAGGCGACGATCGTCTGGGCGAGCAGCACCCGCTCCGCGGCCTCGCCGAGCCGGTCTTCGATCGACTCGCTGGCGCGCCGCCAGAGCCGGACTTCCTCGAGCATCTCCAGGGTCAGCAGACCGGAGCGAAGCCCGTCGTCGAGGTCGTGGTTGGTGTAGGCCACCTCGTCGGAAACGTCGGTCGTCTGGGCCTCGATCGAGGGGTTGGGGGTCGGCGCGGGAAGCGAAACCGGGTGCTCCCAATCACACCCGTGCTTGAGAAGGCCCTCGCGGGTCTCGGCGGTGAGATTCAGCCCGCGGAATCCGGGATAGCGAACCTCCAGAAGGTCGACGATCCGCAGGCTCTGGCGGTTGTGATCGAAGCCGCCCTCCTTCTCGAGCAGGGAATCGAGGCTGCGCTCGCCGGCGTGACCGAAGGGGGTATGCCCGAGATCGTGGGCGAGGGCGATCGCCTCGGCGAGTTCTTCGTTGACCCGCAGCGCCCGGGCAATGGTGCGGGCGATCTGGCTGGCCTCGAGCGTGTGGGTCAGCCGGTTACGGTAGTGATCGCCCTCGTGGTAGATGAAGACCTGGGTCTTGTACTCGAGCCGGCGGAAAGCCTGGGAGTGGACGATGCGATCGCGGTCGCGCTGGAAGGCGGTGCGGTACCCGTGCTCGCTCTCGTCCGCGATTCGGCCCCGAGACTCGGCGCTCTTCACCGCGTAGGGAGCCAGCCGCTCGAGCTCTTCGCGCTCGTAGTCCTCTCGCGTGCGCACCGCGGAGGTCACTCTCCGCGCTCCTCCCGAAGGACTTGGCGGAGCTTCGCACGGGACTCCGAATCGATTTGGGCGTGATCCGGCTCCCCCTCCCCCACTGGCTCCCGAGACGACAGGAGGAGGTAGATCGCCCCGGCGGCGGCGATCAGTGCGAGCAATGCGACGAGCCAGCGCCTCACGGGCGTGCGGCCTCCTTTGGGTCGCTGCGGTTCGAAGCGGCGAGGCGGGACAGGCGCGGGGTCGCCCGGATGCAGTTGCGCCGAGGGTAGGAGTCGGGTGTTGCAGTGTCAACCGAGCAAAGGGCGCGTATCACGTTGATTCCGGGAAGGTTTTCGGAAATGTGGCGCTAAGATACCGGCTGTGAAAAAGCCTCCCACGACGCCTCGACTCCTCCTCGGGCCGGGGCCCTCGAACGTGAATCCCCGGGTGCTCGAGGCGATGAGGCAGCCTCTTCTCGGGCACCTGGATCCCGCCTTCCTGGAGATCATGGACGAGGTCCAGGAGCGGCTGCGGCGCCTGTTCGGCACCGCCAACCCCATGACCCTCCCGCTATCGGCGACGGGCAGTGCCGGAATGGAGGCCTGTCTGGCGAACCTGCTGGAGCGGGGCGACGAGATCGTGGTCGGCGTGGCGGGGGTCTTCGGCGAGCGCATGTGTGACGTGGCCAGGCGGATCGGGGCCCGGGTGATCCGGGTGGAGACGGAGCCGGGAACGGCCCTCGATCCAGCCGAGATGGTCGACGCGATGGAACGGGCGAGGCCCTCGGTGGTGGCCTTCGTTCATGCCGAGACCTCGACGGGCGTGCTCCAGCCCGTGGAGGAGATCGCCGCGGCGGCGCACAAGCTGGGGACGCTGGTGGTGCTCGACTGCGTGACCTCGCTCGGCGGCGTTCCGGTGGCCGTCGACGGATGGGGGATCGACGCGGCCTACAGCGGCACCCAGAAGTGCCTCTCCTGCCCGCCCGGTCTCTCGCCGGTCACCTTCAGCGAGCGGGCCGTCAGGCGGGTCCAACAACGCGAGACCCCGGTGCAGAGCTGGTATCTCGATATCTCGCTCCTGGCCGGCTACTACGGCAGCGAGCGGGTCTACCACCACACGGCCCCGATCTCGGCGATCTACGCACTCCGCGAGGGGCTTCGCATCATCGAGGAAGAGGGCATGGAGGCGCGTGCCGAGCGGCACCGGCGGGTCGCGGCGGCCCTGGTGGCCTCGCTCGCGCCGCTGGGTTTCGAGCCGCTCGTCGCCGAGGGAGATCGCCTGCCATCGCTCACCACGATGCGTCTACCCGAGACGATCTTGCGGGCCGGCGAGGCGCAGGTGCGGCGCCGCCTGCTGGAGGAGCGCGGAATCGAGGTCGGCGCAGGACTCGGAAAGCTCGCAGGAACCGTCTGGCGAATCGGGCTCATGGGAGAGAACGCCAGGGAGGAGAACGTCGAGCGCCTGGTCGCCGCCCTGCGTTGACCCGCACTGCGGCCAGCTGCTATCAACCCACGACACATAGCCCAGGTGCCCATCACGGGTGAATAGGGAAGGCCGTGAAATTCGGCTGCGGTCCCGCCACTGTGATTGGGGAGCCCCCACGGCAGCAGACCACTGAGCGACGCAGCTCGGGAAGGCGCCACGGGGGCAGCCGAGAAAGGGTTTCTCGGACACCCATAAGCCAGGAGACCTGCCTGGGCGAGCATCTGCAACTGCTCTTCGTGGAAAGAGTGGTGCGGAAGTGCTCCAATGCGCCGCCTGGCGGCCCGGACACTCCTTCACCCGACCACCGCGGAGGGTGCAAGGAGGTCCGATGATCCCCGCACCCGCATCCCGGCGCGAGCGACGCCGGCGCTGCTCTACGCTTCTTCTCTCCCTCTTGGTCTCCGTGCTGCTGGCCCCCGCGGCTCTCGGCGAAACCGAGGAAGCTCCCTTCGCGCCGGGTGACACCGGCCCGGGCGACACCGGAGAGCCCGAGGGCGACTCACCGTCCCTTCCCGTGATCGTCGTGGACGAGGTCACCATCACCGCGACCCGATCCGAGCGCAGCGTGCTCGACGTCCCTGGGAACGTGACGGTGATCGATCGGGAGACCATCGATCAGAGCGGCGTCCGGAACGTCCCGGAGCTGCTTCGCCGCGAGGCCGGCATCTTCGTGACCAACATCACCAGCAACCCCGAGGGCTACACCGTCGAGGCCCGCGGCTTCAACAACGGTGGCGGCAACGGCTCGGGGATGCTGGTGATGGTCGACGGCCGGCGCGTGAACGAGCCGAACACCGGCGTGACCGACTGGGCGCTGATCCCCCTCGACCAGGTCGAGCGCATCGAGGTGGTGCGGGGACCGGCGAGCGCCGCCTACGGCGACCACGCCATGGCCGGAGTGATCCACATCATCACCCGCAGCGGCGAGGACGGCCTGCGCGCCATCGCCCGCGGAGAGACCGGCACCTACGACACCGACGCCGGAAGCCTTTTCGTGGGCGGGAGCGAGGGGCCCGTCACCGCCAGCCTCTTCTTGGATCGCAACGATACTGACGCCTACCGGGATCGGGCCAAGTTTCGGAGCCACAACGCCGAGGCCAAGATCCGACTCCGGCTCGGTGAGCGGGCGACGATCGGCCTCACCGCCGGCTACGCGAGCCAGGAGCGCAAGCGCCCGGGAGCCCTGAGCAAGGAGGAGATGCATGAGGACCGACGCCAGGCCGAGGCGGGGGGGGGCGGGGAGAACTCCGATAACGCCCGCGAGCGCTTCCTCCAGGGCCTCATCGAGGTGACGATCGTCGAGGGAGTCTCAGCCAAGTTCGTGCCCTACTACCGCCACCGCAGGGATCGCTCGGAGATGAGCGGTTCTCTCTTCACTTTCACGGGCTACCAGGACACGGATGTGCTCGGACTGAACTCGCAGATCCAGGTCGACACCAAGATCTTCGGCCGAGCCAACCGGTTCATCATCGGCAGCGACCTGATGCAGGAAGACTCGGACTTCGACAGCAACGGCGAGTTCTTCGACGAGATGTTCGGATGGTTCCCCTACCAAAGCAGCGAACGGAGTCGCCGCAAGAGCTACGGGATCTTCATCCAGAACGAACTCAACGTGACTGACGACCTGTTGCTCTCACTGGGTGTGCGCCGGGACCGGGCCAAGTACCGCGGGAGGAACAGGATCAACGATAAGAAGTTCGATCCCAGGCACACGGCCTGGGCGCCACGCGCCGCCCTCACCTACCGCGTCATCGAGCCGGTCTCCGTCTACGCCTCCTACTCGCGCGGCTTCCGGTTCCCCAACCTGATGGAGGCCTTTGGGTTCTTCGGCTCCTCCCCTGAGCTCGACACCCAGAAGTCGGACTCCTACGAGGTGGGTCTCAAGGTGCGGGCGAAGTGCCTCAGCCTGAACGCGGCCGCTTTCCACATGAACGTCCACGACGAGATCATGTTCAATCTGGATGCTTCGAGTCTCAGCTTCCCCTTCCCAGGCCAGAATGTGAATCTCGACCGGGTGCGGCACCGGGGAATCGAGCTCTCGGGCGCCGTCCAGGTGACCGACTGGCTCGAGGTCTACGGGAGCTTCACCTACGACGACACCAAGGTCACACGGGATAGCTCGACCCCCCTGTTCAACCTCGAGGGCAACAGGATGCCCATCACGCCGCGCTACCGGGGAACGGCGGGTGCCAGGGCGCAGCTCGGCTTCGGCTTCGAGGCGGGGGTGAATGCCAACTACGTGGGCGCCCGCTATCAGGCCAACGATCTGCAAAACGCGCTGGAGAAGCTCCCCAAGTTCGCCTCCTACGACGCCCGGCTCGGCTGGCGCCAGCAGATCGGCGAGCACCTGGAGATTCTCCTCGAGGGGAGCGTGCTCAACCTCACCAACCGCAGGTACACCGAGTTTGGCGGATACAGTTCCACCCGGCAGCTGTCAGGCTACTACCCCTCTCCCGACCGACACTACGTGGCGGGGATCCAGCTGGTGGTGAAGCGGTGAGCGCGCTGCCCGGCATCCTGGCGCTGGGAATCGCCATGGTCGCTGTGGCGGCGCCGATGGGCGCCGAGTCGCCGCCTGCACCGAGCGTCGACGCCGCTCCTCCGCCGCTCTGGGAGGACGCCCTTCCCCCGGGCCCGAGCCTCGCTCGGCGCCTGGAGGAGATCCGGCGCCGCGTCCAGGAGGCCGTGGTGTACCCCCCGCGTGCGCGGAGCAGTGGGACCACGGGGGTCACGCGCATCCGCTTCGAGATCGCCCAGAACGGCTTCGCTTCGAAGATCCGAACCGTCGAGACATCGGGAAGCCCTCTCCTCGACCACGCGGCCGAGCAGGGCGCCGTCGATGCGGGCGCGCTGCCGCGGGTGTACGGACGCGTGGAGATACCGATCCGCTTCGAGCTGCTGCGAAAGCGAAAATAGTCGCTGCGAACTGGGCTTCTTGACTTTTCCGCCGCACCCTCCAATCTGGGGTGATGGTCGAAGTTCCCACGGACGAAGAGCTCAGCCGGCGTTCCCATTTCTCCATCATGCTCGAGAACTGGCGTGAGGTGATCCGCGCCCAGAACCTCCCCGAGGGCCGGGAGCCGGACGCGGTATCGCGCTGGCTCCTCATCATCCGCGCCAGCGTCTT
>Ga0255055_10000295_pt1 | contig 39307 bp, 43 predicted proteins | sample JV7_2_27_MG_FD_188633 | JGI IMG/M metagenome (GOLD analysis project Ga0255055, IMG submission 188633) | Seawater microbial communities from Jervis Inlet, British Columbia, Canada - JV7_2_27 | ecosystem: Environmental > Aquatic > Marine > Inlet | place: Canada: British Columbia | collected... | reverse complement strand
GTCACCAAGGCGGCTAAGTCTACAGTGTTGTAGTCCTTGCCCGTCTTCCAATCCGTCTTGTCCAATTCCGGTAGCTGCTTGGGGTCGCCCGAGACCATGATGGGCTTGGCTATGTACTTACCCAGTAGGTCACTTGGCTTGGCGGCTTCGATCATCCTGTCGAAGATGTTGCCCATTGCCTGGCCGTCAAGACGGTGAGGTGTCGCGCTCAGTCCGATGATTCGCTTCTTGTCTCGGTCGAACCTACGGACAACCTTGAGATACGTCTTGGCTGCGGAGCGGTGGCACTCATCGATGATGAGAACGTCTGCCTCGGGAATGCCTCGGCTCATAATTGTCGCGACGGATGCGATGGTGACAGGCATCGGACCGTTCGCAGTGGTCTCGGTACTCATCAGGATGGCAGGCTTTTCCTTTAGACGAGCGAGCAGCTTCTTCGTCTGCACCACGATCTCTCGTCGGTGAGAGATGATGAGTACAGTCTTCTTCTGCTTACGCGCGAGTTGGACAATGCGAGCGATGATGATGGTCTTCCCACTTCCTCCTGGGGAGACCACAAGCACCTTGCGACGAGTGCTGCTGTAGGCATCTCTTGCTGCACGCTCTTGATACGCGCGCCTCTGTAGTCTTTGCATGAGCTTCTCCTTGTTGCTGTGGCTAAAACGACGGTGAGCTGAGGGAGCTCACCGTCGGCAACGCTTGCCTCCCAGCACGCGTTGTCTAGTCGTTGCGGAAGCTGTCCTCCTTCTCGTCCCCCGGCGCAGTCTGGAATGCGTTCAGGATCAGTGGGGCGCTGCTCATCAGGTGTTGGTCCGGTCGAACACGCCGCTGGGCGAGTAGCACAGTCTCGATCTCAGGCAGCTCTCTGAGGTCGGTGATGGTTGGGAAAGCGGCAGCGTTCAGTCTTCTCTTTGACATTGATCTCCTCCGAGGGTCGGTTCGTCTTCCCTCGTAGTTGTTATGCCGAAGCCAGGCCAAGTTTCACGGGGCTTCCGGCTCGTTCTTCAGCTCCTCGTGTACCGTCCGCCAGCGTGCGGCTACCTCCTTCAGCTGCTCCTCGGTGGGGCTGAGCAGAGGCATCTGCGTGATCTCGAAGCTCTCGTCCTCCTTGGCCTCCGTGTACAGCGTCACGGCCGCCCGCATGTTCAGCGCCTCGACCTGCTCGAGGATTGCTTCCTCCTTCTCGTCATCGTCCAGCTCACCCAGGGAGTCGATGACCAGGGCACATGCGCAGCGCCACGCACCCTCCTCGTCCTTGCACAGATTGATGTCAGTGCCGTACTTGTGGGTGTACTTCACAATCCACAGCTGGTTCTCTTTCTGATCCTCGTTCATGATTCTCTCCCTTCGTTAGTTGCTCGAGCTTGTCTTGTAGGCTCCAGAGCTCATCTCCGATCTCAGTGCGAGCTACGAACTCCTTGGGCCCGTCTTGCTTCCACCTCTTCACGGCGTCGAGGATCTGCCACTTCAGTACGGTCTCGGTGCTATCTCGTACCACCTGTGGGTTGGTGGAGAACGTGCCGCCTCCCTGCGCACGGAACTCCTCGAATACGTCCATGTGATCGGGCCACAGCTCGAGCTTGTCCTTCCTGGGAGCGCAGACACGCAGGTAGAAGTCGCCGGCGTGCCACTCGCCCATGTTCTCAGCCCACTGCTCGTCGTTGCCTTGGAGCTTGCCGGCACGGACTGCAGCTTTCAGAGCTCCGATGCCGCTCATGCCATCGGGCAGCTTGGAGAGCATCCCGTACTTGCGACTGGTCTGGTAGAAGCCCAGTTCCCTGAGGCGCATTGCATCCCTGGCTACGCTGGTGGTGAACTTGAACTGGTAGTGGGGTTCCGGGTCCAGCATCAGCATGTCCCTCTTTGGTGTAGGTTGAGCTCGTTGGTAGCGGTGTTCGCCGGGCACGCGTCCCAGCACGATGATGATCGCCTTCAGCAGCCTCGTCTTGAGCCTGCGCAGCGGGTTGTTCATGGGTCCTCCGTTCTTCATGAAGTACGTGGGGGTTCAGTCCTTTTATGCCGTGGAACATCAGCTACATGCAGGCGTTCGGATGGCCGAACAACGTGGTTCTCTTGACTTCCTGGTGAGGGGATGTGCTACTTCTGTCCGCTATGTGGGATAGCAACCGAGAGGTGAACTATGTCTGGTGAGCAGTCCATCCTTCTAGCTGCTGCTTTGGGTCTTGCGGCTGTGATCGTCTTCGTGGTGGGCAGGCACTTGAGGTCTGGTAGCGTGAAGGCTGCTGAGGCACAGGAGCAGAAGATCCGGCAGGAGGTCTTGGACCAAGCGGTGGAGCGGGGGATCCTCGACGGTGAGGGCAAGCCACTGTGCAAGATCTGCGGTGACAAGGACAAGCCCGAGACCCGCGCTACGGAGTGGGACTTTCGCATCGAGCGAGGAGAGGGTCTGTGGGCCTGGTTCCGCCAGCAGCTTGGAGCTCCTGCACGTCTGCAGGTGGGCCGACGTAGGTTCGATGGCCACCGCCTGTGCCGTGGTTGTGCTGCAGTGATGGGACCTATGTACTCCTCATTCCTGCTGGGCTTTGAGCAGCGCCGGCGCACCGATGTCTCCGAGGGTGAGGTGGAGTGCCGCTACTGGGAGCTCGAGGGCTCATACAACGTCGTGAAGGGCAAGATCGACGAGCATGCCAAGGGCGTGCGCAACAAGAAGAAGCCAGTGCTGGCTGACGTCACCACGCTTCGTCCGAACGGCACCACCAGTCCGTGAGCCGCTTTCTAGCCGTCCTCCTAGCCCTGGCGTGTTCGCTGGCGGCTACGGAGGCTGGGTCTATACACCGGTCACTCCGGCAGATAGAGCGGGCGCTGGCATACTCCTGCCCCTCGCTCAGTCAGGCCAACACCAATCGGTACGCGAAGGCCATTCAGAAGCAGGCGAAGAGGCACCGCTACGATCCGTACAGCGGCATTGGGATCATCAAGTACGAGACAGGCTCGAGCTGCAACGAGCGTCTGGTCTACAACAAGCTGCCCCGTGAGTACTCCGTGGGCCTGGGTCAGATCAATGTCATCTGGCACCGGTCTTGTGATGAGAGCAAGGGCGGCAGCATGAAGTCCGCTGGCTGCCAGGCGTACATCGGCATGCTGATGGACGGGTCTTCCAACATCAGGGTGATGTCCTCGATGATCACGCTGAACCGGAAGATGTGTAGAAAGCGTACAGGTCAACCGGCTCTTTTTGCCCGGTGGTTGAGCTCCTACGGTGGGTACAACGGAAGAAGAGGCGTGTTGTGCAACATGCGTAAGGACAGCAGGGGTCGCTGGAGGGATGTGAAGGTTCCTAGGCACACGCAGAACGTCATCTCCTGGCGAAGGACGCTCATCCGCAAGTTCGGTTGAGGACATCATGTACTAGTACGGGGGCTTGCGAACCTTCTCCAGCTGCTTGCGGATCTTCTTGCCGTACTTCTTGGCGTTGCGATGGGCCTGAGCCATGGCAGCCTTGTCCCAGGGCTGTCCCTCAATGCTCCAGTACCTCCTGTCGCCCACGACGAAGTCCTCGTGGGTGTTGCCTAGCCTGAACTTCAGGGTCAGCGCCCCACGCATCCTGGCGTTCTTCTTCGCCTCGATGATCATCTTCCTGCCCTCAGTGGTGACTGAGCGCGCACGGTTGTAGCTATTCTTCTGCTCCTTGGGCAGGCTTTCCCGGTGCTTCCAGTAGGTTGAGGAGTGCTCCTTCAATACCTGAAGGAACCAGAGCGGCACCCATGGGTTGCCGTTCTTGTCTTCGTACACCTCCACTCGGCGCAGCCTAGCGTACCCATGGATGTTCCCGTCGAGGTCGATCCTAGCCATGCCCTCCTTCCTAAGCATCATCTTGCCGAAGCCCTGGTACTTGCAGAATGGGCTGGTGGACTGATGTTGTAGTACTCCCCGCTGGTTCTTGAACTCGTACCCGCAGATTGGACACTTCTTCATCGGTCTCTTTATGCCCACGCGCGCCGCAATCTTGAGCTATGCTTGGGCATAAGCCCACTGAGATGTCCAACTACAATCCCTACAGCCAAACAACCCGGCCGGCGCCCAGCCGACAGCAGACGGTGAACCGCAACCAGATGCTGGCCCGTGGGTACTACCCGGTGGGTGACATCCCGGCCCTGGTTTACAACATGGTCCAGGTCAAGTACGGGCCTCAGCTGGATGCGAACGAAGATCTGATGGAGGGCGTCCCCTGGGCTCCGATCTGGGTAGTTGTTCTTTGGGACCGGAGGGACAAGAAGGAGGGAGCATTCCGGTTCATTGATCGTTTGAGGGAGTGCAAGAGCAGCGAGAAGCACATCTCCGCTCTGCTCACCAGCGAGCTGCTGTTGAAGAAGCAGCAGGGAGACAACGAAAGGAACAAGGCCATCAGGGCTTGTCTCGCTCGAGTTCGTTAGCTACAACCGTTGTACTCTTCAGAAAGGAGCCGGCGAACCGGCAATGGGCGTCGACGAATCCATACGCTGGTGTGGAGGGGTTGCGCAATCCTAGTTGAAACCCGATGGACGATCTGAGCTGCAGCGAGGTACCTGGCAAGCGTTGGGGAGAAGCAGCGGCGTGAGAGGGTAGCCAGAGGCTATGCCATTGGTGAGCGACTTGAGAGGTGAGTCCGTTGGTAGCCCAGTTCGTCGGTTCCTTTCTGAAGAGTCCAAGGAGGTCAAATGCACGCAGCGTGGAAGGCGGTTCAGCTCTTTGGGGCCGTCACTGTCATCTCCTACGCTTGCATCATCTCGTGTTCGGGGTGCAGCGATAAGGAGAAGGAGTGTCTGCCTTGCCCGGCTTGCCCAAGCGCCTCGAGCAGCGCAGTGGTAGTGCCGAGTGCATCCAGTTCAGTCAAAGCCCCCAGGCCAAAGCCACCACCGAAGGACGAGGTGGCGCCACTCGAGGAGCTACCCACCTTCGCCTGCTACAAACGTGGGCCACACTGGGCAGTCATCAGTAGCCGGGAGCACAATCAAAAGGGCTGGTCGATCCCCTACCCGTACCAGCTCAAGGTGGAGAACGAGCTCGACTGCGGGATCTTCCCCACCATGCAGCCCAGTGGGTGGCGCACTGCCTACTGCCTGCTTGAGGATGGCACGCGCAAAGCCAACAAGCTCTACATCTACACCTACAAAGGCACCGTGGGCTTTCGCATCGGGTTGAACAACGACCCTGGGTACAAGGAGACGAAGTGTCCTTCAGGAACCTGACCGGAGAGCGGGAGTTCCGAGTCTACTGCCCGGACATCACGGCGTCGGAGGTGAAGAACCAGCCGTACACCCTGAAGGTGGAGGTCCCAGAGCACAGCGAGTTCGTGCAGGTGATGCAGATCGAGAGCCCGCTGGCAGGAATGGCCGCTCTTTCAGCCCTGGCCAAGATGGATCAGCCCAAGCTCGGGTACGCGTTCCTGGTGTGGAGCGACGTGGAGAAGATCGTGCCCTGGTACATCACCTCAGTCCCCCCGAACGCGCCGTTCCCGTGGCACGTGCGAAGGGCTCATGGGCTTGGCTACAAGCTGAACCAGGGAGACATCACCTGCTGGATCCTTGGCGTGAGCTCACACAGCGGTGTTCCACTGCTGCACATACGGACGGAGATCGTGTACCGGAGGAGCCCGGAGGATGATGAGAAGTTCGAGACTGAGCTCAAGGAGAGTGGCTACATGGTCGTGCCCTCCAAGCCTCATGACATCCGTGGCCTGATGAACATCCTGCAACAACATGGACAACAGCAAGGACAGGGAGCTGTGGCGCCAGAGGCTGCTGCAGAAGCTCCCACCAAGACCGAGACGTGAGTTCTCTCAGGAACGGTTCTTCACCGAGTACCTGGGCGAGTTCTACTACGGAGAGGATAAGGAGCCCACTCCTGCACAGAAGCAGCGAGCGGCTCGTGCCTACCTCGAGGAGAATGGCTTCATCCTCGACAACTTCAACGAGGACGAGCTCGAGGCCCTGGAGCTGAGCAGCGCCTGGTTGCAGCGGGAGACCGAGCTACGCGGTCGGATGGACCGGGCTCGTGAAGTGTGTGATCTCGTGGGCTACGGGACCAGGCATCGCTTGCCCTATGACTCCATGAGGCAGTTCCTGAAGCAAGCGTACCCGAGCAAGCCTGATCCTAAGGGACGGGTCATCACCGGGGTGGACTACGCCAGTGGTCCTGACACTACAGCGATCATCGAGGCGTGTTGGAACGAGAGTAAGTATGCGTATCAAGTCAACAGTGTTGAACGTACAAGTGGTTCCGTTGGAGGACAGTGAGGACTTCACCTACGAGCTGGTAAGCCCGGGAGGGGTACGGTGTTCGCTCTACCCCATTGAGATCTCAGAGTTCGTGGTGGAGCACCTGCCTGACGGCGGGGAGTTTCAGATGGTGCTCATCACGGACGAGCACACCGACGTGGAGTACAACCCCTTCGGCAAGGAGGCTGAGGAGCTGCGCAAGGGGATTGAGGAGGTTGTCATGGATCACGGCCTCAACACGGTTGAGGATGGAGTCTGCGACATCGTGTTTACCCTGAGGAAGCTGCTGGACGAGGTGGATGCACGGGACTCCCTGCATTACCTGGCCAAGGCGATGAATAGGAAGGCAGACCAGAGCAATGGGAAAGAAGACTGACCGAATCATCGCCGATCACATGGTCGTGGAGGCCCTGCTCATGGGCGCCAAGGCCATCGTCAACATGAGCGACCAGGACATCGCTGTGGACTACGCTCGTCAGCCGAAGCTGGGCAAGATGCGAGCGAGTAGCCTGAGGCAGCTGTCGCTAGAGACAATCAAGCCCATCGTGGAGGGGTTCGCCAAGCGGGCCCACATCGACTACGAGTTTCCGGAGGAGTGATGTCGTTAGGACAGCAGTACAGGAAAGAGTACGAGTGGCATGACACCACCTCGTACAGCCAGGGTGACAAGGAGCGCAAGCCCAGTTGCTGGACCTACTACACCACGCACATGCGCATCGTGATGTGGATCAGTAGGTACTGGAAGAAGGAGCAGGAAGAGCCCAAGTGGTCGTGGAGCTGTCAGGAGATCGACGTGGATGAGGGAGTGGCAGGTCCGTCCACGCTCAGTGAGGAGGATGCCAAGCTCGCAGTGCTCAACAAGGTGAGCCTCGCCATCAGCCTGATGCTCAACGACATCGTTCGGATGTCGGAAGTCGAGAAGGGCAAGGTCAAGAAGCCCAGTCCAGATGGTGAATAGCTGGTTCTCTCGGGCATAAAGTAGCTAAGTAGGGCGGCTTTCGAGTCGCCCTTTCTACTGGAGGAGTCATGTTTCAGCCCACACGAAGGTTGCTGGGTCTAGCACTGGAGTCGCTCTGGAAGAAGTCAGGCTTGACACAAGAGAAGTTTGCGAGATCGATCAACGTCAGTCGAAGCACGATCTCGCATGCCATCAATGCGTACAAGCCTGGGACGAAGAACCCGGTCGAGCTGTCGAGCTGGACCGTGTCGAACCTGATGAGGGACGTGCTAATCCAGAAGGAGGTCGAGAGAATGAGCAAAGGAAAAGAACCGAAGGGCCAGCTACCGTTGAACCTTGGTGCTGCCAAACCTAACAAGGGCGCACCCAAAACGATGGTGGGCCTGGATGAGCCGAGCGAGGAGTTCCTCAGCGGTGCCATCTGGCTGTGCCACCTGATCCTCAGTCACCTCGTTGGTGCCAAGTGCCGTGTGGGTGACGTGAGGAAGGCCAGGGAGACTGGTGCTGTCAGCCCACCAGCTCGTCCCACTGGCATGGGCAGCTACACAACGAAGGACGTGGACAAGTCAGTCGAGACTGCTCGCAAGGGCATGACCCTGCCCACCCCCACTGGTGTGATGCCTCCCAAGGCACCGAGCATACCCAAGGCAGTGCCTGTGAAGGCCAAGAAGGAGAAGCGCCAGCCCAAGCGTAGGAACGTCTACGTGAGTCGAGACAAGCGTCGCAGTACAGCCTACGTGCGCGTTGGAACCCTGACTTGCAACCTCGTGTGGCTCGAGCCTGTTGGCAAGAAGGACGGGGAGCGCCGGCGTGGCACTTGGCACAACCTTCCCGAGTTCATCAAGCGCTACAGGTATGTGAGGTCACGATGAGTGAGCGCGTGCGCCGCCACCAGCGCCTGAAGGAGCTACGAGTGGCGGCAAAGCTGTCGCAGGACGAGCTGGGCTACCAGGCAGGGGTATCCCAGGCTCGACTCTCCAGGGCGGAGCGTGGGTACATCAAGCTGAACGTTGAGGAGTGCAAGCGCATCGCTTGCACCCTGAGGATCTCGGTCGACTCCGTGTCCTCAATCGTTGGGGAAGGCGCTGTTGAGGATGATGACGGCCGTCCCTCCTTCGAGTTGATCCACATGAAGATGGCCGGGCTAGTCCGGCAGCGGTCCACCTGCAGTCGTTTGCAGGTGGGCTGCATCATCGCCAGCTCTGACTTCAGGAAGATTCTAGCCATGGGTTACAACGGCAACGCCAGTGGGTTGCCGAACGAGTGCGACAGCGAAGAACCTGGCAAGTGTGGCTGTCTCCATGCTGAGGAGAACGCAGTCATCAACTGCGACAGTCCACGGCAGTGGCCGAAGATTGTGTTCTGTACTCACCTGCCGTGCAAGATGTGCGCGAAGCGGCTGGTGAACCTGGGTGGTGTGGCAAAGGTCTACTACGCACATGACTACCGACTCAAAGAGGGCTTGGATGTCCTCGCAGCAGCTGGCATCGAGTACCAGCAGATGGATGTTCTGCAAGATGAGTGAAGATCTGGAAGAGGTCTGCAGCAAATGCGGACACAAGCGTGGAGAGCACGCTGAGTACGTTGACAACTCACACGCGAGTACAACCTACGTGCCAGAGCGTCGGCAATGTCTACACGGCAGTCATGTGAAGAGCAACACTACGATCTTCGCTTGTGACTGCCTCTACTTTAGGAGCAAGAAGAATGGGTCTAGCTGATGTCTGCGTAGAGATCGACGACATGCTCTTCGCGTTCCTACGCGGCGCGGAGCTCAAACACTTCACCAACCCACACCAGTTCGAGCTCTTTGCGGCCAAGCTGATTGAGAACTTGGTGGCCAAGGGCTTCATCAACGAGGGCAGTGGCTCCTGGAGACTGACCGATGGCAAGTTCACCCTCACTGCCTGTCCGGTTGGGATCGTGGAGTTCCAGCCATTCACAATGCGCACCACGCTCAACTGGGACAAGCTAAACGCACCGGTCGAGGAGAAGTCCACGGTAGTTTCAGCTCCTGAGCACAGTGATGACACCAATGAGGTGCGTGTCCTCAAGAGGAAGTGCAAGGAGTGGGAGCGGCAGCACGATGAGCTCGCCATCGAGTTCGAGGGTCTGAAGAAGGAGAACGCACGCCTCCTGGGCTGCCTCGAGGAACACCAGAAGGAGATCTACGAACTGGTTGATCGGGTCAAGATGCGTGAGGAGGAGCTCAGGGATTTCCAGCGCGTGGCCGAGCTCTTCATCGAGAACTCAGGTCACAGCAATCAGGTGCTCGAGGGTGAGGATGTCATCTTCATCAAGGACGAGCACTGGAAGCAGCTTGCAGATCTGGTTGTCGGCGCGCACATCGGTAAGACCTACCTCAAGGTTGAGGCCAGCACCTACGCTCAGCTCATGCGCATCGATGCCATATCTCGAAAGGTCTATGATCGCATCGAGGCCAGTGCTGGTCCTGTGCCCAAGGTGCTGAGGGAAAAGCTTGCTAGGGCGTTGTTCGATGGCACAGTGCCAGCTGGCTGCACCCTCGACACCGATGGTGATGGTAATTGCCAATCCATCCTGACGGCTGCCCTCCTGGTGTGGCCGCGTTCGAGGTGACTGGTGACGGTGAGAAGCTCGTTGCTGCCACCCCAGAGTACAAGTCAGCGTATGAGCGTGGGTTCAAGGCCGGCTACAACAAGCGTAAGCAGATTGACTTTGGTGCAGCGTACGGGGCCAAGCCTGGGGACCTGAAGAAAGTACTCACCTGGAGCGAGGAGAAGAACAAGCAGGCTCATGCTAGTCGGTATGTGAGGCCCGAGGGCGTGGTCACTCGCAAGATCGATGGCGGAGAGGTTGATGAGGAACGCGTGCGGGTTATCGCTGAGTTCTCGGAGACCAAGCAGAGCATCATCGGTGTGGACTGTGAGCACTGCGGCGCCTGCTGCTGCCCTCCCGAGGGCGTAGGTCAGCATGGCCAGACCTATGTGGAGCTCAACCACGCTGACCTGGTGCGCCTGGGCACGACAGCGCAGATGCACATGGTCAAGGTGCCAGAGAAGGGACGTAGCGGCAACACGTCTGGCTACTTCTTGCAGGCGTACAAGGACAAGGATGAGCAGGTACGCTGTCCATACTTCGTGGGTGACGTAGGCAGTGAGCTGCACACGTGCGGCTGTGGGATCTACGAGCAGCGTCCATACGCCTGTCGGGTGTTCGAGCCTGGTGATGAGGGCTGCCTCATCTCCCGGAGAAACCATCCGAGGATCAACTGGAGGCTCCGTGAGTTGGACCTGCGGGGCAAGAAGAAGAGCCCGAGGGACAAGTTCTACGATCCCAGCCTCGGCGAATCGTTCAAGACCAAGTACACCCATCAGGCTGAGAAGGCCACGGATGCAGCGTTGGAAGACGTGTCCAGAGGACTGCCCGATGCGGGCGAAGGAGGAGCAGAGGTATGCCTAGCCACGAAGAAGTAGCGAGAGGGGAGGACCAAGATCGGGAGGGCTTCGGCAAGATGATGCTTAGGAAGGAGGTCAAGGGTCTGAAGCAGGAGCTCCTTGAGACGCGTCGTATCCTGGCCCGTGCTGTTGAGGACCGGGATACGATGGCTGCTACCCTCAAGCATGCCCAGGAGAAGGGCACGGACTTGGAGATGGAGCGCCGTGCCCTCAAGCGTGTAGCTCTTAGGATCGAGAAGGATGACCAGGACTGGTTGCAGCGCGCTCTGGATAAGGTGCCTGACCAGTACAAGGTCGACCCCTACGAGTACGTGGGCCAGCTCTTGTACGAGACGTTCGAGCGGCTCTGCACGAAGTACGACTACGAGCCGGTCGGCAAGGCGTGGAACGAACTCATCTTCAGCAAGCGTCAGCTGTGGACAGGAGCTGTTCGCTACGTGATGCAGGTCTTGTGGTGCCGTCAGAACGACTGTGACGTGCTGCCGCAGTTGAATCCCACTCGTTCAGTGTTGACTGAGGATGGATTGGTGGATGGCAAGTGGCGGTTCAAGTGTGATCGGTGCAGCAACACTTTCCTCAGTGAGCCACCGTTGCCAGATCCCTGCTGCCCGAAGTGTGGCGTCAATGAGGGGACTCATCTGTCATACGACGGCCCCATGCCCAAGGAGTCGGAGCCTCATCAGGTCAGCCCACCTTCAACCTACGCGGAGGTCATGGCCAGCGATAACATGGTCATCAAGGAGGGCATGATCACCGTCATCATCGAGGAACTAGAGGAGCACATCGAGCTTCAGGTGGAGTCGAGTGAGGAAGAGGGCTTCAAGATCATCCCTGGGCTCACTGACGGTGCTCGGACTGTCATCAAGCGCATTCTTAGCACCCAGCGGATGATGGACACCCACGACGAGACGCTGAAGAAGCTGGTGGATGACCCCACCAAGAAGAGCTCGAGGACTCTGAGGCTCGAGTGACACAGCTCATCCACGTGATCGCTGGGCTGCGGGAGTGCCGTCACGGATGTGGGGCCATGTGCTCTCACTCCAACACGTTCGAGAAGGTCACGCACCTGCTGGACCCAACCATTCAACGGAGGATTCGAGATGGGTGACTACTTCAGGATCAAGCTCCCCACTGGTTCTGACGGCGTGGCGTTCTGGGCATTCGTGACCGTGATGGCCCTGCTCATCTGCAAGTGGAAGTGGGGAGTGACGCTATGGTGAGTGAGGCCGGCGAGATGCTCTCGGTGCTGTGCAGCATGTTCGACACTGTCAACGAGGGCATCATGAAGCGCCACCGGGGGACGGGCATTCCCTCCGGTGGCTGGAAGGTAGTCGACCAGGGTTTTGGAGGTCCGGATGGCTCTCATCACCTGGTCGTCATGCGCCGGGACGATGGCAAGCGGTTCAAGATCACGGTGGAAGATGGGTGAGTTCTATCAGCATGGCTACGACAAGTCGGACGGTGAGGTAATTCATGCGAGCGACGACGCCATCCTGTTCAAGGAGGAAGGCGGTGAGAAGTACTGGGTGCCCAAGTCTCAGATCCACGACAACAGTGAGGTGTGGAAGAAGGGAGACGTGGGCATCCTCATCGTGACCGAGTGGCTAGCCAGAAAGAAGGGTTGGATCGACAAGTGATCTGTCAACGCTGCGGCATCTGCTGCGTGACCATGCCGGTCATCATCAACGTGGACGGTCGAGCCAAGGCGAAGCCGCATGACAAGGCGTGCCCGCATCTTCAGCTGGTCGGCCTATGCAGCACCATCTGTACCGTTCATGCCGAGCCATGGTACGAGGGGTCCCCGTGTCATACCTACGGCAACTCAGATGTGGACCCCGACTTCGCCAACAAGAGGGGGCTGCCTTGCCCCGTTGGGATGGCGATCAAGGATAACGGCGGATTGAAGAAGCACAGCCCAGGTCTGGTATGGGCCAAGCCTGAAGAACTGGAGGACTACGGTGAGTGGCCAGAAGAAACAAGAGTTCAGGGTCGAGGGAGTGATGGGTCAGCAGTTGGACACGACGGCCAAGGTCATGGAGAGGAAGATGAACGAGCTCCATGATGAGGGCTACAACGTTGAAGAGCCGATGCCATTCGGCAATCACTTCCTCATCGTGGGCCAACTTCAGAAGGTGAAGGCTCGGGGGAAAAAGTAGTGCTGGGCTTTCACTGCGACTGCTCTCAAGAGGCGGACGAGTTCATGCGGGGGTGGGACGCGGTGTGGCTGACCGCCTGCTCGAGGCCGTGGTAGCCCTCAAGATGCGGTTCAATCAGGGCCGGCCGTATCAGCATGGAGGCAAGAAGCTCTAGTGAAGCAAGTCTGCTCGAAGCATGGTGAGACGGAGTTCGTGTTGTTTGGGGACGCCATCAGGGCGTGTGAGAGGTGTGTGCAGGAGGCGTGCGACCGTCTCTACATGCTGAGCGAGGACGGTAAGTCAATCGCGGTGGAACCGAGGGACCCCACCGTGTTTGACTCACCGGAGGTCGAGGCGTAGAACAAGACTTGGCCGGTGCCCTCCGGGCTCAAAGGGTGTATGCCCAGCCGGCCTTCATTCTTCAGCTAGAAATCCGAGGGGTCTCAGGGCATAATAGCTCTGCCGAAGGAACGAAACCTTCGTGTTGTGGTGGACTTCCCACATGTACGGGGAAGCGCTACGATCCAGAAAAAGGAGGTGCGTCATGTATTCGGGGCTAAAGCCCCCACTCATTGAACTCCACGGGGGCGACCGGCTTCGACGTGGTGTGTAGGTTCAACCTGCGTGTAGGCAGCGCCCAGTCTGCCTTGATCAACCGGGCCGTACTACTTGCGAACGATAACGCAAAGCCCGTCCTCTCCAGCATCGCTGCGTGAGGGCCGTCTCCTGGGTGAGGAGCTCGAGTAGCTCAGGAGGTGTAAACCCACACGAGCTGCGGCCTGCGGCGTTTCTCCGATGCAGGATCAAGAACACGGAGAGGATGGCAGCTTGGGAAGACAGGCAAACCAGTCTGGTGGATTCCAGACCACGCACGTGGACGAAGGTTGAGTTGAAGCATTGCGGACTCGGGTTCGATTCCCGACGCCTCCACCAGCACCGACTATGAGCGGCCCCTCCCTCCCCCCGGGCGGCCCTCGTAGTCGGTGTGTTTTTTAGTGCTACAATCGTAGCGCTCGCAACGAAGAAGAGACGCGTCAGGCTCTGGAGGGACAACCGGTCAGCTGAACCGCCTGAGGGTTTCAGCGTCTTCACCTCGGTCGCCGCGTGGCCGGATGTCACACCAGGGTGCGAGCATTCTGTAGGTAAAGGGACGGTGCCCGAAGGCACCGCCCCAGCGGGGCGCGGAGGGGATCAGAGGCTCGCTTGCAGGAAGTACATCCCTTGGTCTGCCACCAAATCTGGTGCATGCTTGCAGCGGAGCACGTGCTGGTTAGCGAGAGCGATCAAGTACCAGTGATCTCCTACGAATGGGTTTAGGTCACACCCCCGTTCCACCAATAGCGCAGTGAGCATCGGCACGAAGCGCGCGACCACTGAGGGATCGTTGGCCACGGCGTTCAGCGTCTCCTGCTCTCGAGCGAGTACCACTCCGGGCTCCACAACACCAGCGTCCAGCATCGAGGTCACGAAGTCCGCCATCTCACCAGCACGCATGATGGCAGATGGTCCGATCTCCTCGTTGCCCGTGCGAGCAATGACCTTCGCACGGTGGCGCGCGAGCACCTCCTTGAACTTGTCTAGGTCCATTCCCATGGTGAACACCTTTCCTTTCTCACTTCTTTTATGCCTGGAAAGGAACGTCTATTGACCTACGGGAGCTTGATATTCGCAGGTGCGGTGAACTCGAGCAGGATGGGGTTGAGCCACCCGACGACCTTGCGCCCCTTGTTCCTGGGCCGACTCTTCTTTGAGTCCCACGACCCAGCACGTCCGGTCTTCTGACTGAACATCTTGATGCCCTCCTTGATGTGCTGGGTCTTGCGCCCGCCTTGGCCGCCGTCGATGGTGACCCAGAGCTCCTCGCCCTTGGGTCCCCAGTCGATGCCGTCGAAGTAGAAGACGTGCTCGGTATTGGGAGTGCCGTTGGAGACGTAGACGATGTCTCCAGTGTTGGGTCGCTTGCTCTTGTTCTTGGAGAGCTGGTACTCGATGAAGGCACCTTCCTTGCGACCTCGGTAGAACAGGTAGGCGAGGTTCTTCCGCTGCTTCCACTTACGAACCTTCTTGCCGCTGACTGGGTCGAAGAGGTCTCGGTTGAGCACTGGGCCTCGGTACCCCGTTCGGTCCAGTAGGAAGTGACCGAACTCCCCGCAGGTGCTGAACAGCTCGTTCCTCTTGGCGCAGGGCTCAGCTCTGCCCTGGCAGATCTCGATGAACTGCGGGTCGCCTACCTTGGCGCTCTTGTACAGGTGAGCTATGGTTTGGATGTACTCCCGCTGGGTGTCCTCGTCGTACTCGGACAGGAGAATGCTCCGGTTGCCGAGCGTTAGGACGTCTACCCTCTTGTGTCCCGTGATTCCTGAAGACATATTGACCTCCGCCACTATCATGCCTGATAGAGTAGAATCCTTCCATGGCTGACAAACCAGCGCAGAGCGAGGAGAGACGCGTTGAGACGCTGCACAAGCATCAGCGCATGGCTCTGAACGACGCCTACGCTCAGCTCGAGTCGGAGAAGACTACCCAGACCTTCAACGCCTTCACCTTCGAGGAGGCGCTGGACAATCAGATCGAGGCCATCGAGGGAGAGAGCACCAAGATCCGACCCAACGAGCTCGACCGGGTAGATCGCATCTACTTCAACCTGCAGAACGCAGTGGAGGTCGTCAAGCAGGTGCCGCCGGAGCAGTTCTTGACGCCTAACGAGCAGAACGATGTGAACACGGACGAGGATGGTAGGGACAGCGATGATGATGCTGTGCAGGACTCACTGGACAGGAAGGCCGCGCAGGACGAACAATGAGTGTAGACCCAAAGACAGTTCGGTGGGGCAGCTATCGAGGCTACGAGGGCCCGTTCTACCACGGCACGTTGAAGTTCAAGCTCCCGCCCAACCCGTCTGAGCTCGACAAGATCGCTGCTGTGGTGACGGCCACTGAGGGAGGACGGCTGGACGCCATCAACCGCTACGACCGATGCGTCGATACCCAGGGTCTGATCCAGTGGTGCAACCGTCACCCGCAGAACTCGGTGGACAACATCTACATGGACATCGCTCGGAAGGATGAGGACATCCTCCTGCCCGTGCGTGCCGTGTCCGCTCGAGACGGCTACTTCTTCAGCAAGAAGGATGGCCGCTGGCACCACAAGCAGAACGGCGCGGTGGACAGCCCGGCCAAGCAGGCCGGCATGTACTTCGCTGGTGCCTCTGGAAGGAAGGGCCAGTGGACTGACGGGGAGTCCCAGAAGTGGTTCGCCCGAGAGTGGGTCGCCGCAGCAGCTGATGTCTGGCAGCACCCCGAGGCTCAGCGGCTGCAGATGGGCTACACCATGAGCCGGCTGGCCAGCTTCTTCGTCTTTGGAGCCGAGGCGAAGCGGTTGATGAAGCTGGCGAAGGAGTCGGACAACCCCAACGCTGCTGTGTTCAGGGCCGCGTACATCAGCTTTGCAGCGAACAACCCGAGGAAGGCCAGCGAGTCGCTGAAGAAGGCCATGGCCACGAGCCGGGCCGTGCTGTGGAGCAACGGCTGGCTGTTCAACGCCCTCTACCAGATGACCTTCAGTCCGGGGATCACCATCTACCCTGGCCGGTACAACAAGATCCGCCCAGTTCTGGAGAAGCTGTACGGGGTTGACCTCCCAGATCTCGCAGACGACATCAAGAAGTTCGCCAGCACCTTCCCAGAGCAGTACCTTGACCCCGTTGAGGTGCAGCGCGCCCTGATTGCCCTGGGCTACGACCTCGGGCCGGCAGGGGCGGATGGGAAGTTCGGAGGCAAGTCTCGGGCTGGCCTAATGGAGTTTGAGGGTGACGTTGGAGTGCCACCGCACGCCGTGGACGGGGTCATGGATCCGTGGACGGCCGACGCGCTCGAGCGGGTGCTGGAAGAACGAGGGGTGAACGTTCTCTCTTGACACCAGCGATCAAGGAGGGAGAATCACCTCGTAGCTATCCCGCTCGCTCGGCCCGCCTGCTCCACCCCCACCAGCAGGCGGGCCTTGTTTTTTAGAGCTGCGTGATAGACTCAGCGGGTGAGTATCGACCTCCAGACGGTAATCCCGCAAGAAGTTGTCGAGCTGAAGGATGTACAGCTCACAGCGATTGCCGGCTTGCGAGCACTGGACGTCACTGGCAGGGATTTCAGGGCGGTGGATGAGGTCTTCATCAACGACGTCCTGTCCCCCGACGTGATGATCCTGAGCAAGACCAGACTCATCGCCCAGCTCCCAAACTCTCTGCAGCTGAACCCGGATGTTCAGACTGTCAGCGTGCTGTCTAGGTCGCTGACGATCACGCGCAAGAGCCTGCTGAAGTTCCGCATCGGCGACACGCCGGGACGCGTGTCCGGGCTCACCCGTCTCATCCAGTTGTTCGTGAAGGTCCTGCTCACCAATCCGGGAAGCGACATCTTCAACAAGAACTTCGGTGGTGGAGCGTTGAAGAACGTGGGCTCCACCTTTGGTGTGGACGAGGGCACGAGCATCAAGGCCGACTTCACCATCGCAGTGGACAGCACGGTGCGGCAGATCATCTCCATCCAGAGTAGGAATGCTTCCATCCCCCGGGATGAGCGGCTGCTGACTGCTCGAGTAGTAGGCGTCACGTTCAACCGAGCGTCATCTTCGCTGTTCGTGAACATCGAAGTACTATCGCAGGACGGTAACGCCGTCCGGTTCAACTTGGAGGTCTGAGTGGGAGTTCGAGATCTTGAAGCCTTCATGCGTGAGCGGGCTGCGTCATACGACCCGAGCCTGGACGCCACTGTAGGATCTCCATTCGACGTCAAGGTCATCCAGCCGCTCATTCGGCGTGAGGGCATCGACCCGTTCAGCGTTGACCTGACCACCTTCTTGGTGACCCGTCTGAAGCAGGCGTACCCGAAGATGGCGCTCGATGAGGGCGACAACCTCATCGACTTGCTCATCAAGGCCAACTCGCTCCTGTGGGATCCACTGGTCCGTGAGACCACGAGGGTGAAGCGCAACTCCTCGTTCCAGGACCCGACCACACTGACCGTGGATGAAGCGGACTCGCTGGGCGCCAACTTCTTCAGCCCCCGCCGGCGCGGGCGGTTCACCAGGGGACCAGCACGCATCCTGTTTGGCACTCCATCGAACCAGAGCGTCACGCAGAACAACTTCGTCACTGCCAACGGTGGGTTGATCTACTTCCCAATCGAGCTGCAGAGCATCCGTGCAGAGGAGATGAACCTCAACACCACGGAGGGGAATCTCTACTACTTCGACATCAACGTCATCGCTGAGAGACCAGGCTCGTCCTACGACATCGGACCCAACGAGCTCGCCAGCATTGCGAATATGCCGGCAGCTGTGCGGGTGACGAACACTCGCCGCTTCAAGTTCGGTGAGGATGAAGAGGGGGTCGTCGACTACGTGAACCGCTTGGCGCAGTCCCTGGGCGAGAAGTCCATGGTGACGCTGCGTGGCATCGCCGCCAAGCTGCTCGAGGGGTTCCCGGAGGTCAACCGCCTGAATGTGGTGGGGTACAACGACCCAGAGATGCAGCGGGACATCGTTACCGGTGGAGGCGTTGGTTCCATCATTGCCTCCGGCAAGGCTGGCACCACCGTGTCCGATGGGGAGAACCAGGGCAAGAGTCGTCGCTTCATGACTGATGAGGTGGACTTCGCTCCGCTTATGGGCCGTGGCGGGCTCGTACTGAGCCTGGTAGGTGATGCCATCGACGGTGGGGACCACAACGTCCTTGCCTTCGTGGAGACCGACGGGCTGGGAAACTCCGTGATCGATCTCGAAGATCAAGTACTGCCCTACGGGGAGACTGGACTTCGTTGGTTCCTCCGCAGGCGTGAGATCACGCTCAGTCACATCCCTGGCGGCATCGTGTTCCCAGATAGCCCCAACGGTACGGTGTCCATTCCTGATGGCTCCGTGCATATCGGTGGCGCGCACGACATCTACCTACGCACCGCCGACTTCGATGAGGCCACGTTCACCATCCAGAACGTGACGGATGATGAGCCTGTGCTCAGCGGTACTGAGGCTGAGGCAGACGCGGCGGGCTCTACGCTGATCCGTCTCCATGACTACAAGCTGGATGAAGATTACGTGGAGGGGGACGCAGTCTACACTGCGTTCACCAAGGCTGCTTTTGAGGGATGGTCCATTCGTCTGCAGGAGGGAAGCAGCGCTGGCACGTACAGGATCTTGAGCGTCACTCCGCAGTCCGGCAGCGAGACCCTGGTAGTAGTCGACACTGAGATGACCGTTGGGGAGACCGACCTGCGCTGGCAGATGTTCGATGAGATCGACATCAGCCTCAACGAGCCCAAGGACACACGCGTGAGTGGGCTGGACATGGCTACCACGCAGGGCTCCGACGTTGTGTTCACGGGGTCGGTCATCGACTTCAGGGACTTTGGTGTGGGCAAAGGGGATACCCTTCGCCTTCTCTCGGGCGAGGACGCAGGTGACTACACCATCTTTGAAGATCCACTAGTTCCCAATGGGGACCGACTGAAGCTCGAGGTTGAGCTGCCAAGGAGCAGCTCTGACATCCAGTACGCCATCTTCAAAGCGAACGAAGGGCAGATGAACGCTCCGCTGGTACGCGTGCGCAGCGTGGAGCTCCTCGACTCGAGCTCACAGCCTCAGGGCTCGTTCGTACCCTACGCCAATCCAGTGGATGTACAGAGCCGCTCGTTCCAGAACCCAGCACGTGGTGTGAAGCACGACATCAACGATGGGAGGCTCGGTCTTCTGTCCCAGGAGCTGAGCTTCCCTCTCGATCTCACTACCGCCAACGTGCTCTGGATGGTGTTCGGTGCCACCAGTGTGAACGTCACTCTGACGGCCGCTGTTTACAACACCATCCAAGATCTAGTGGATGAGCTCAACACTGCGATACTGGCCGCCACCTCAGCTGTGTACACCAACGTGGCTGTTCAGGTGGGCACCAACCGTTTCGGCATACGACCGGCTGGTACTGGATTCATATTGACGGATGGTGGCTCCGCTCTGGTGACGTTGTTCGGAGGTATAGAGTCCTACAGCACGGCGGACATCAGGTCTGATGAGGTAACTGCGGATGGTGGATGGGTCGCCATCACTCCATTGGTGGACTACGCCACGGGTCTGGATGTACTTCAGGTCATAGGAGGCAGGAACGCAGGGTTTCATTCAGGTCCATACCTAACCGACCCGACCAACGTGAACGTGTTATTCGTAGGTACTGCAGTTGAGATAGTTGGAGGGCAGGGCACGTACTTCTCTCCGGAGATCAACCGAGACATCCTGATCGGTACTCGCTCCATTGGGAGCGCCCGGGTGTACTTCTTGGAGCCCACTACCTTCGAGGTGGACTCGAACGACTCGGTGTTTGAGCTGGACCTTGGTCAGTCTGGGATCGTGAAGTTCATTCCTGATCCCACGCTCACCCATCAGCAGATTCCTCCTTTGCCCAATGGGGAATCACCCAACGACGGTTCCTCTGCGCAGCTCGGCTCAGTGTTCGATACGGCCAGCCAGGACTTCTTGCTGAGTGGAATCAACCCAGACGACAAGTTGGTGATCGACTTCTTCCCCATCTATGGGGACGTGATCAACACACCTGACCCCGACGGCATTCAGAACCCTGTGGTGGGCTTGGTGGGCACGACCCTCATCTACTCCATCGACGGTGGTGCTGACCATACGCTGACGTTCATCAGGGACGACACCTCGTTGGATGCCACCGACGTGAGTCGAGATGGCGTGGCAGCGCAGGTCAATGCCATCGTCGGTTTGGAGATCGCCACCATCGAGGAGACGTCAACCGGCGTGTTCAACCTCGTGATCCGAAGCGACCTCGAGTTCGTTGTACGCAAGGAGGGCACGTCCAACGACCTCATCCTGGGTCAGCGTGGGAACGTGGGCCCTTCTGTGGTCACCCCTCCTGTGTTCAGCGTTGAGGATCAGGACAACGTGTCCCCCTACGCCGGGACGTACAACATCGTGACTGTGGGCACCACTGATGTGACCATAGATGAGACGTTCCCCAGCACTGCAGCCTGGCCAGATCCCGTAGAGGAGCAGACCTACAAGGTCCTTCGTACTGGGGTGCAGCGAATCAACACCACAGCGATGAGCGAGAATCAGGTTGAGGCAGACCTGTACTACTTCGACGTAGAGCTCATCAGCGAGGGCGCTGGGGACTTCTGGAACATCGAGTCCGGTCAGCAGATGACCGTGACCGGCTACAAGAGTGACGGCTACCGCTTGGAGACTGATGATGAGAACCTCACCTTCTCGGATGCCGAGCGGGTGAAGATGATCGTGAGCCGCACCATCCTCGAGCAGGGTGTGGATGATGACCCCATCAACTCCACTCAGCTCAGCGGGCAGAACCTGCAGGTCACGTACGACCGTTCGTCCACCATAGAGAACGTGCAGGACTTCGCGCAGTCAGACGTGGAACGCGTGGTGTGCGCCAGTCCGCTGGCACGCCACCTCATTCCTCACTTCATCCGCTTCGACGTGATCTACAGCGGCGGCTCGAAGGAGAGCGTGGTCGTCCCAGATGTGGAGAGGTACATCAAGGACCTGTTCCCGACTGACACGCTGGACTCCAGTGATCTGCAGGGCATCATCACTGGCCGCGGTGCTACGTACGTTCAGAACCCCATCGACTTGATCGCCGTGGTTCACCGCATCGACAGGAGCGTCTATCTGCAGAGGTCGCAGGACCGCTTGTCCACTGGCCGCCTGTCCTCGTTCATTCCTGACTTGCTGAACATCGTCAGGTCGGTGGGGCCTGTGTGATGCTAGTCGATAGGAATAACGCGCTCGGACTCTCCGAGCTCCACGATCATTCCAGTGTGCGGGTTGAAGAGCACCTCGCAGTCGCAGCAGCGGAGGAGTGCTTGGGGGACAGACTCCCCTTCTACCCAGGTGACCCCGCGACCGCCGGCGTTCATGCCGAGGAACTCCTTGGTGAACGAGTTGCCTTCGCAGCCTGGACAGGTGGCCTGCTTGAGGAACGCTTCCTCAACCCTCGCCGCCGGCGCAATCTCATCTTGGTATCCCTGAACAGCCAGCTGACAGAGCTCGGGGTGGAGCTCGTGGAAGACGTTCCCCTCCGACATGAGGTCGGCAAGCGTTGTTTGAGAGCGCTTCGACATGTGGAGATGGTAGCAGAATGACTGCAGTAGCACTCCTGAAATACAACGATGCGTTGAACACCGGTCTCGGAGGCCAGGCTTTCGTCTCGGCTGCTGGGCAAAACCTCGTCATCACGAACAACGATGACACCAACGTGAAGTCCTGGCGGGTGTCGCTGCTGTATGCCCCTCCCGGCACTGCCGTTGAGCGGAAGGCGTTTCAGGAGCCCATCGCTCTCATACTGCAGAATCCGAACAGCACATCTGTATCCGCCACCCTCACGAGCCTCGAGTCGATCCCCGGCTGCTACCGCATCATGCTCGAGGTGTGGGACCAGAAGGACTTCGCTGGCGTTCGTGACGTCGACATCCGTTGCGTGGGTGTCAAGACCACGTACTTCAGCTTCATCCTGCCGCCCTACCAGAAAGATCCCGATCCGCTGCCGCTCGAGGGCGCCGGCGCCAAGCCTGACGAGCTCAACTTCCCGCCCACTGGCGGCGGCGTAGGGCAGTCCTACGGCTGGTCAGGCGACTACGACGCCGGCCACCGCCTGATCAACTCTGCTCTCCTGAGCTTGGACAGCACCGTTGGGACCATCGAGCGGTTGGACTGGCAGGACAGCGTCCTCAGCAAGGATGAGAACGATCCGACGTCTGTTCCAGGTCCATCTACTGGCGACCGGTACATTGTTGCCTCCGGCGGTACGGGGGACTGGAGCGGCAAGGACAATCAGATCGCCGAGTGGGATGGTGGCGCGTGGGTGTTCACCCTGCCCGACATCGGCATGGGGACGTACGTCGAGGACATCAAGAAGCACTACGTCTACAACGGTACTAACTGGGTGCTGTTCGGTTCTGGCGCCGGCCTCGTTCCTCCGACCAGTCCTGGTGAAGACAACCAGGTGTGCTTCGCCAACAGTGGCAACCAGGCGTACGCGGACAACATCAAGGTCGTCAGTGTCAGCAATCCAGAGAACGGTCTGACGCTGGAGTACCTTGAGTTCGCCAATGCCACCTTCGGTCCCATCATCACGCAGACAGCAGCGCCTACGGACAGCAGTACGTCCGACTGGCTGTTCACTGCAGCATTAGGAGGAGCTCTTAGTGCGGCGCCTGGTACTGACGGTGGTGGGTTCACGTTCAGAACCGGTGCTGGGTTGGGCACAGGTACCCCTGGACACTTTGAGGTGGAGGTTGGGGGTACCAGCGTCCTCAAGCTCGAGAAGGCAACGCTGGATAGCCTCACCACCCCAGGGATACAAGATGGCGACCAGCTCACCTGGGACATCGCCACCGGTGAAGCTGTCTGGGTTAGGCACCCATGGCAGGACATCACCACGCCTTCGTATGCTGAGGAGGGTTATGGCATTGCGTACGTCAATGCTGGCAAGACTGATCTGGACTACGCAGAGCTGGTACGCATCAACAATGCTTCCAACGGTACTCCAGAGAGCGCCATCGAGTTCTGGCTTGCCGGCCCTGTGGCTACAACGGGCGACCTGAGAGCGGGAACCATCTTTACCATCTACAACTACAATGGTGCCAACAACGTACGAGCGTTCCAGTCTACGTCCAACAGCTACCACCTTGGTAATCCGACCTATACAGGGACTGCTCAGTACTTCGTTGTAGCCACGACAGGCATCCACCAGTTCTTTGCTGGGGCTGCGCTCCTTGCTCAGCTTGATGACCAAGGTACGAGTCCACGCCTGATGTTCGGCAAGACCGGCGGCACCATTATTGTGGAGCAGCAGGATGACGATGTACCTACCAAGAAGCTGAAAATCTGGGGGCAGGCTGCAGGCTGGACCGGCGGTCCAGGCATCTTTGGTGGTGACGTAGAGATCCACAGTGGTGTCGACGCAGGTCCAGGTGCAGATGTTGGAGAGCTAGGACTCTTTGCGGGCGCCACCGAGATCGTTGCGCTGGGTCAGTTCTCAGCAGACCAGATGCCAGCCACAGGCTTGGACGTCCTCACCTACGACTCAGGTTCAGGACAGGCATACTGGGCTGCTTTGCCCGGTGGTGCCAGCCTCACTCCTCCCTCTGGCGAGAACAGTCAGATTGCGTACGCCGACCACTCCACTGGGAATGACTTGGCCTATGCAGCTGGCGTCAAGATGAACGCCACTGACACCGGCATCGAGTTCGGTTCTCATAGCATCGCCGACGTCTCATCCAACTTGAAGTACGTTGCAGCGGCTGGGCAGGACCACATCTGGGACATTGGCACGACTCAGATGATGCGTCTGGATTGGACGGATTCCACCAACCAGGGGCTTTTCGTCTACCGCTACGAGGACGTGAATGACTACCTGAAGGTACGCGTCGCTGTGGACGGTGCGTACTTCTACTTCTCTGATGATGGTGGGAGTACCGAGAGTAAGGCTCTGCAGTTCGGGGACACGTATGTGGTGGTTGGGAGCAACGACGTCGATACCGCCACTCTGACTTCCGCTGTCACCTCTCAGATGAGCGTGAACGGTAACCCCATCGTTCAAGCAATTGCCACGGTAGTTACTCTATTCCAAGACCTTCAGTTCAACTTCGCAGCGGTAGATCCTGAGGTCCGGCAGTCGAACTTCGACGTCAACACCAGCAAGACCGGTGACCTCTACATGTCCGCCGGTTCGGTGTTTAGGACCAGCGGTGGGCCATGGACCGCTGCTGACCTGTACCTGCGTGCTGGCAAGGAGGCTACGGCCACTGGCGTCAACGTCGTACCAGGCAACATCTATCTTCAGGTAGCCGACGACGATGACGTCACGGCCTATCAGACCGTGTTGCACCTCGGGCAGCTTGCGTCTGCCAGCATGGACGGCGTCTCTGATGGTTACGTGTTGACGTACGATACTGGTGAGGCGAAGTGGGCGGCGTCTCCTGGGTCTGGGTTCACCACCGGTACCGCCAATCAGTTGGCGTATTGGGACGGAACCTCGCTGAACTACACAAGCGGCATCAACGTTCTGAATCCTGGTGCTGGTGCAGAGAATGGGTTCTCACTGGTTCGCATTGAGGCGTCGGGCAACGATCTCGTACTTGCTGCAGGTACAGCCAACGATACCGATGCAGTCATCTTTCAAGGTGAGGGTGGTGCTGAGCTCGCTCGCTTCGACAACACAGGCACCAGCCCGAAGCTACTGTTCAACTCTGGCACTGCGACCATAGCCACTACGACCGCATCTGGTCTGCTCAATTTTGACTTGGGTGGATCACATCCTCGCATCAAGTTTGAGGAGGCGGTGGGCCAGGGCTTCAGGATCTACGACCCGGCCGACGTCAACTTCTACTGGACGATGGACACCGACCGCCTGCGCTTCCGTACCGATGACGGCGTGGACATTGGGTACGAGATTTCTCACTCGAGTGGTCCTGGACTGGACCTGACCTTCTGGGGTCAGGATGCTTTTCTTGCGTCGGGCTCCAAGGGTGGAGACATCATTGCCTCTACTGGTGCCAATGACGGCTCCTTTGAGGCGGGAGCATTCATCGTTAAGCCTGGGGGTGGGGCTGTAGCGTTCAGAGCTGGTCGTGATGCAGCTGGTCTCTACTACACGGCCATTGGAACTGTAGCGCCTGTAGGGCTGCCTCCCAAGGGTGATCTTCGGTTTGGCAGCGTCTTCTCAGTGTACGCGTACGGTAACTCTGCAGGTACCGGCACGCGCATCATGTCGTTCGATGCAGTGACGGGTGACGTCCTGCACATAGGCTATGACGTTAGTGATGGATGGCCTATAACGACCTACGTTGATGTGCACTCCACGCAAGGAGTGCGCGTCTGGCAGAACTCAACGACAGAGTATGCTCGTCTGCTCAACTACTCCCTACAGTTCAACGCTGATGGCGCTGGCGTAGGTACTCCAGCAGGTGTGGTGAGTCCCGCTGTAGGCTTCAACTCCTCTCAGCACACAACAGGTGATGGCGCAACCACAGTCATTGCTGGTCAGCAGGGTAAAGACCTCTTTGATGGTGGTCCAGTCAACATCTACGGTGGCGCCAAGGGTACTGGTGGTACTGACGACGGTGGAGTGAACCTGTACGCCGGTGCTGTTCTAGCCGCGACGTTTGGTCCCATCACTGCCAGCGACTTGACTGGGGTTAGCGACAACGACTTGTTCGTGTGGGACGTGAGCGACTCTCAGATGCGGTACAAGTCGCTAGCCGACATTGGTGGAACGTCAGGTACTGGAACCGATCACCGCATTGCTCGTTGGGATGTTGCTTCCGGCGCGCTTCAGGACAGTGGCGTTGAGATAGACGACTCCGGCAACTTGAATATGCAAGGATCGAATGAGATCCGTTGGGGGACTCTTCACGCTTTGAACTACAACAGTGTAGGTACCACTTTCGAGCTGGGTTTGGCTGGAGCCTCTGGCGTCAATATGCGAATAGAGGGTGAGAGCATCATCCAACTTGTTACCGGCAACCCCACACCCGCTGTACGAGCGACCGTTCGCGACACAGAGTTTGACATAAATGTTGATCTGGACATGAACAACAACAACATCATCATGGGCACTGGGCTCGTGGATGGTGTTGACGTATCAAACCACGGCAGTAACCACATCTCTGGGGGTGCGGACACAATACCCAACGTCACCACTGCCGTAACTGGCCTAGTTCCTCTTGCAGGTACAGACGACAGAGTTCTGCGTCGCTCTGGAGCCTCTGTTGGATGGGGTCAGATAAACAACGCGATGATCATCAATGGTGCGAACATCGCTATTGGCAAGATAGCAGCCGGTTCTGCTAATGAGGTGTTGGTCACAAACACTCTGGCAACTGGTGTTGTGTGGCTAGCCGCAGGTAGCAACAACCAGTACTTGGGGTTCAACGGTTCAGGAGTTCTCGGTTACTACCAGGTCGCACACTCCCAGCTCAACATCGATGGTGGTCACCCAGATGTGACTACGAGCGTAGCGGGCTTCGCTCCTGCTGGATCGTCGGATGGCGAAGTTCTCATGCGTACCGGCGCCAGTGTTGTCTGGGGGGACATCACTAACGCCAACATCTCAACTACTGCTGACATCGCCGTGAGCAAGCTGGCGGATGGCGCAGCCAACGAGGTGTTGGTCACGAATGGTACAGGGTCCACCGTGCTATGGCTGGCCGCCGGCAGCAATGGCGAGTTCCTCGGGTTCAGCGGCGGGGTGCTTGGGTGGTACACGCCGGCTGGCGGAGTAAGCGGCTCGGGTGCCAACAATCAGATCACTAGGTGGGATGGTACGAGTGATGTTCAGGGCAGTGCCGTAACGATTGCCGACACCAGTGGGAACATGAGCTTCCCAGCAGGTGCCCAGATTGACATTGGAGGTGACCGCGTACTGATTCACTCAGCTGGGACGGTTAGTCTTGGGCAAGATGGAGGCGGCGGCGACTCGGTCACCACGGTTAGCTTGGAGGCCAACACAGACATCGACTTCAGCGTAGGCACGACGGCAGCCAGTCGTATGAACCTGACGACCACCGCGCTCGATGTGGAAGTCAGAATCGACATGAATGACGGCAACGCGATTCGCTTCTACGAGCCCAGCGGGACCTCGTATGCAGCTATCGTGGCTCCATCTCTGGGTGCCAATTGGACGCTCACGTTGCCGACGAACAACGGCTCTCCCGATCAGGTTCTGGAGACTGATGGTTCTGGCAACACCAGCTGGGTAGATCAGACCGCTGGTAGCGGCCTGGGCGCCGGCATCCTTCAACTGTTCCCGCCGGAGCTTGGAGAGGGTCTTCAGCAGATAAACAACACCGAGTTGCGGGGCGGCCTGATTATCCCTGCGGCGGATGTGACGATTACCACAGTGCACATCAGTGTGCAGCAGTCGGACGGTGGTGACACTGCAGAGATCGGCATCTATGACGCTTCTGGCAACCAGGTTGGTGGTGATGCTTCTCCAACCATAAGTTCGACGGGCTTCAAGTCGGCCACTCTCTCGAGCCCCGCAAGTCTTACCGCAGGCACGGTCTACTACGTGATGATGACGATGTCGAGTGCGACCAGCAACGCGCGCTTCATCTGCCGGACAACGAACGTGTCCTACAACTTCCCGCCCTACGGCACTACTTCTGGTACGTGTACAGCGGGAGAAGCGCCGAGCTCGACTACGATTTCATCAACTAATCAGGTAGTTCCCTGGATAGCTCTATCCACGGGTTAGGGACATCATGCCGGTAAGAACGTATCTTCTCTCAGCCTTCACCACGAGCAGCGGTCAGGTCAACTCGGCGCTCTTGAAGCGTGAGCTCAACGAGGCTGGTCTTAGTGTACTCGCCACCAGGATCGCTTGCAGGGAGACCGACTGCTTGGTTGAGACGGACACCGATCCAACGGTAGGGGATGAAACCATAATGGACGGTGTGGTGACTGCGCACACAGGAGAAGGGTGGGCGCCGACGTTTCAGCATGAGGAGCTTGAGGCCGAGGCCAGTGATGATACTGGTGACGAGATAGTCAGGGAGACGCTCTCGACGGGCATCATGCCGGAAGGCACGTACCTCATCACGTTCGGCATGGAGCTGCAGACCACCAACCCTGGAGCAGGGGTGACAGCCGCTCGCGGGTACTTCAGAGTCAGCAAGAACGGTAGTGGGCTGGTAGAGAAGGGCCAGCACAACAATGGCGATGACCAGTGGAAGAAGTTTTCGGAGTCGTACTCCGTGGATGTAGTGGATGGAGACCAGTTCACGTTCCAGCTCAGCTACGTGCGCGTCGGAACGTCGGGGAATGCGGCTCGAGCTCGATTCGCGCGCATTACCTGGGCCAGGTACGCAGGCAGCTGATGGTGAAGGAGGTCTACATCGTCGTCCCGCTCTCACGGCCGCACATGCTAGACCGTGTGCTGGAGAACTTTCATCGCCAGCGGTTCGTGGAGCGGTACTTGGTTCTAGTAGAGAATGGTGCTGCAGCGGGGGCGTGCGCGACGAAGGGGGTTGTTCCTGACATCCTTCTGAGCTGCGCTAGGGATGTGGGGCTGGCCCGGCAGACAGGTGTGGAGGCCGTACGGGAGCGGGGCAGCTACGTGGTCTTCATGGACGACGATGACTACTACGGCCCGGACTACGTGATCGAGGTGGTAAAGCACGCACGTCGCGGCCAGGTGACCGCCAAGTCCAACCACTTCGTTCAGTCCTTGAGCAACGGCATGCGGCTGTTCGAGTGGAAGAAGGAGCATGCCTTCGTGACCCGGGCCCATGGGGCCACCCTGAGCTTCTGGGCTGATGAGGCTGAGGACTTCCCGACCGGAAAGCGCTGGGGCGAGGACCTAGACTGGCTGGAGAGGATGCGTGCGGCCGGAAAGACCGTTTACTCCACCAGCTGCTACAACTACTTGTACATCCGTCGTGGCGTTGGGCACGGGCATTCCTGGCAGGTCAACGACAAGACCATTGTAGGCTCCTGCAAGGGCCCGGTGTACAGCCTCGGTGAAGTAGACCTGGACGTTGTAAACGGTCGCAAACCTTGTCCGGATGGTGTACTCCTCAACCAGGACCGCTTTGGTCCCCAACGCCAGGAGTGCAGATCATGAGTGAAGAGAAGAAGACCCAGAAGGTTCGTCGCATTTTCATCCCGGAGACTGAGGTTGCGGTTCCCGTCATTGCCGGGCAGCCCGACGGCCCCAGGCAGCAGTACCCCTACTCCTTCTGGATTGAGTTCCTGCTGAACGTGGGCCCATCGCTCAACAGCAGCAATGCAGGACGGCGCTGGTCGACCTCCATCGACCAGAAGTTCCATGACCTGCAGACAGCCGAGGACGGCCGCAAGTACTTCGACCTCGAGCAGAAGCCGCAGCAGCAGTGGCAGTCGCTCAAAGAGGCAGCGGAGAAGCCCGGCGTGAAGTACCCGGTGCCCAGCCGATACTTGGGGGAGTACATCGATTCCATCGTAGAAGCTGAGGAGGAGGAGGTAGAAGTAGAATGACGACGCTTGAAAAAACAGCCCCGACAGTCACCGTCAGCGTGGGAACTGGATCCAATAGGAACGTGCTCCTTGCGGATTCATCTACGGGTCTTCGTGCCAACGTGACGTACAAGGACAGCGACGGCAAAACGTGCAAAGCAAGTGTAGCTGTGTCCGAGAAGCTCACGGCGCAGGAGCAGACGGACCTAGATGCTATCCTTGCCAAGCTAGAAGTGTCGGCGGTGACCGACGACGGGTTCGCAGCACAGTAAGCCATGGCCGGAGGTGGATACGGTAATGTCCCATGGGGCAGCTTCTTCGGGAGCGGCGGGATACCTGGTGGCTTGGAGAACATCCCCACCACGCCCGAGTGGGACATCTTCGACCTCGGTGGAGTTCAGCGGATCGATATTGATCGCCTCACGGACTTCATCGAGGTCGCTACCTTCGGTGGTGGCAACCAGTTCTTCATCAGCTCGTGGAACATGTGCTCTGGGGACGCGTTCCCAGACACCTTGGCCTACACGTTCTTCGACGTGCGCGTCACCGAGACGTTCACGGTCGAGTACAACGTCAAGTTCAACAACCTGCCGGATGACTTCAGCGATCCCGTAGTAGCTCACATGTACCTGGGGGCCTGGAGCTCCCAGGACTTCGCTGCCGGGTTCCTGTTCTCTAAGGCCGGAGTTGCTTACACCGGGGAGGTTCAGTTCGGCGGGGGCTCGCTGATCTACCTGCAGTCCATCGACATCATCCCAGGGAGCTCGGACTGGTTCCCGGACGTCTTTGCTGAGGGTGAGGACATCACGATACGAGTGGTCGTGGACAGTACGATCCCTGTCCTCTACCTGTTCATCACCAAGACCGCAGAGCTCGAGTCCACCGGTCACGTCCTACGTGCCCTGCTTCAGCCCAAGGAGACCACGCCCAGCGTTCCTGAGGGTGTCATCCTAGCCGTTCGGGGAACGGTTACCGAGCAGGTGTGCATTGAGGTCATCAACGACTACCGGATGAGCTCGAAGGCGTTGATCCCCAACCTGGCGCCCGTTGCCATCGCCGGGGAGGACCAGGCTCTTAGGATATGCTCCATTGGGCGACTGGACGGGTCGGAGAGCTTCGATCCCGAGGGTGAGGAGCTCACCTACGAGTGGCGCTTGATCGACGCCCCTGAGCCCAGCGAGTTCGTGTTCAGCAGCACGGATGGGGTCACTCAGAGCGATCCCGCTGGCTTCACCAACGACTTCTTCTCGAGTGCACTGGGGCTCGAGCACGCTCGTGAGCCCATCCAGGTCAACGACGTGCTCATGGTGGCCGGCATTGGTTACACCATCAAGACCATCAACGACGTTGTTCCATTCAACGTGGAGATAGAGTACTCCCAGCTCGTAACAGATCAGGCAGGGCTGAAGTACAAGCTGGTTAGGCAGAACGGGATCAACACTCGTGAGTCTGAGAAGCCCACCTTCTTCCCAGATGTCACTGGGTTCTTCATCTTCGACCTACGGGTGTTCGATGGTGTTCTGTGGAGCTCTCCGCTGGGGTTGAACCGAAGCCGGGTGTTGTTGGACGTGCGGGAGTCTCCGCTCCCCCGGGCCTGCAACGTGAACACTACGTTCGTGTTCGATTCACTGGGCTCCTTCTGGAAGCAGGTGGAGGACAGAGATCGCATCACGGCGATATGGGACGGCTTGGCTCAGGCTACTGCCAGCGAGCTGCTGGGCGTTTGGCAGCATGAGTACGGCAAGAGCCTGCGGGACATCCAGCGACAGTTCATCGTCCGGTGGCTGCACTACGACCTGCTCCTGCCGGAGCCAGTGCCCGAGCTGTCGCAGCTCAAGTTCATCTGGGGAGGGGTGCTCTCTAGCCTCTTTGTGACGACCCCTGTTGCAGGCAGGAAGATCGTGGTCACCACTCCGTTCACCACGGAGCCTGTGGAGGTAGAGCTGAGCGGGCATGGTGGGGTGCCCCCTGCTCGCTTGGCTGCTGAGCTGGACACGCGTCTTCGTGACCAGGTGGACCCCAGGTTCAGCGTGGAGGCCCTGGAGGTAGAGGATACGTTGGCGGGCGGGGACACCGGCAGCGTTGTGGACACCGGTGTTCCGGCGAACAACAACATCTTCCGCACGATTCCTGCCACTGACCTTGTTGTCGCAGGTGTGTTGGCTGGTGACACCCTCACGCTCTACGAGGACGATGGAACCTCAGCTGACTACACCGTCTCCGGGTTCATTGGGGTAGATCGGGTCACGATCACCACGACCTTCCCCGAGGCCCCGTTGTCCTCGGTCCGGTTCACGATCCGTCGTCCTGGAGCCGGCCTTGGTCATGTGCAGATCACGGCCCCGTTCTACTTCACGCTCACCACGGACTCGGACCTGGCTGTCTTCAGTTATCCAGCAGTGAACACCATCCCGGTGGGCCTAGGCGGCGTGCGTCTCAGTAGCAAGGTGTTGAAGGTTGATGTGCCACTGCCAGAATTGGCCGAAGACGATCTGCTGGTGATTGGGGATGAGTCGTACCGCATCTCGGAGGTCATCAGCTCCTCGGTGGACAAGTTCGACGGCCAGCGGATCTTGGTGAAGGATCCACTGCCCGAGCTCGAGGATGTGACCGAGTGGTCGGTACCTGGGTGGGTGTCCTCTGAGCTCCTGAACTTCTACAACGGCCTCATCTTCCGTGGGGACGTCGTTGAGTTCGAGTCATCTCAGGAGCGAGAGGAAGACAGGCAAACTGATCAGACCACGGAGATGATCACCACCGCGGCTATGGGGGCCAACGCCACCAGGTTCGACCGCCTCGCCATTGATACGGCTACGCTCTTCAGCAACCTACCCACTGCTGATGCCACGGCGCGGCTGGCTAGGATCATCAGACGTCGGTATGTGCCGATGGATGAGCTGGTAGTGGACGTTCCTACCCTGCAGGAGCTCATCAAGATCGAGGATGATGAGGAGACCCTGCGACGCAACGTGGACTACTTCCTCGAGGAGTTCCGCGGGTTCACCTGCCTACGGTTCCACGCTGGTCTGCCTACAGATGACGGAGACGTGTGGGAAGGGGAGCGTCCTCCAGACAGGCTGTGGGCAGAGTATACGTACATCAACAACGAGCCCACCATCGAGAACAACTTCGGCCGTCCCATTGGAGTGTTGCGGGAGGACGTGCCAGACGGAGTGGACTACCTGTCAGCTGTGCAGGGGCTCTGGTACTCAAGGTACAACGGCCCCACGCTTCGGAACGTCAGGATTGCGAGTCAGATCTTGCTCGGCTTGCCCTTTGCTGAGGTGGCAGGTGAGATCGTTGAGATCCGAGACGAGTTCCTGTCTCAGCGAGCTCGCTTGCTCATTCAGGACTCCGACAACCCGGAGATCACTAGGTCGTATAGCTACCCCAACATCTTGGACCGGGAGATCAACCCGGAGACCGGTGAGCGTTACGCCCTCGGTGACGCTGTTACTCAGTTCGCTCCACTTGTTGAGGGTGTGGAGGTCACGGACTACATCAAGGACCCGACTTGGTTCGAGGGCATTCTCAACCAGGGCATCTTCTACGAGGTGCAGAAGTACCACACGTTCGTGGTCGGTGTGGACACAGAGGCGTTCACCCTGGACGCTCTTCTGGCTACGCAGAGGTTCGTGCATGGCCTCAAGCCCATGTACACCGACCCGAAGTTCATCGTGGGCTTCAACGTCTCTGGGGACGGGGATGAGATCGATGTCATCGACAGGATTGAGTACAAGGGCTTCCTCACCATCGATCAGGTGCCATGTCGAAACCGCACGGCGAGCTATCGGTACGATGAGCCATGGGACTCGGGCGCTGAGTTCGATCCCATAATCGGCAACACCGGTGGCAACGAGGACTACAGGCTAGCCAACACCTGGCGCAATCGGTACGACACGGCTGATGCCTCTGCGATAGTCGGTCCATTGCCGACACCTATGGTGCCGGACTCCGAGGTGCAGTGGGCCTACGACAAGGGTGGATACGTTTGCCCATCGGACATCCTGGACATGGTGTCGTGTCAGGAGTTCCTGGCGTCCACGCCCATGGTCTACGATTCGATCTTCTCCTACGACGTGGGGGAGGTGTACGACCCGGGCGGTCCGCTTGAGACCTTTGGCCCGAGTGGGCCAGGCGCCAAGCTCCTCCTCAGTGCTGGCTCCCCATTCAGCATTCCGGAGGCTGGGTTCAGCGTCACCGTGACCCCGTCGTCCCAGACGGTGGACGGTACTGTTCGTCACGTGCGCATCTCGTTCTTGGGTCACACCGACGCCACGCCAGATCCCACTCCCTCCGTCGACATCCTGAACCGCACGTACGAGATTGAGATCTTGGTCAACAGTGTCATGGCCTCGGGGTTCCCTAAGACTGAGGTGCTGAACATCAACAGCGAGGTGGAGTACGTGCTCAGTGAGGCTGCCTCTGCCAGCGACGTGGTTGAGGTACGCGTGGTCTCGCCCTCAGGTCATGGCACCAAGGCACCAGACTGGGACAGCATCACCGGGTTCGTGATCTACGACTTCGCTGCGTGGGAGTATGACCTTGGTGAGACGCATCCTATCGGTGGCGTGCCACCACCACCTACAGGCTCGTTGTATCCGGCGGGTACCTACTGCGCTGTCTTCAAGGTTGTAGAAGCATGATGGTCAACGTCTTCATCAACCACTACCGACGAGGGAAGCTCGTTGAGGAGAGGCACGTCCACAACTCGTGGGCTGAGCGGGGAAGGCAGTACCTCAGCTACATCATCTCGGAGAACACCCCCGGGCTCGGAGTGGAGAACCGACGACTCAAGTACATGTCCTTGGGAATTGGTGGCACTAATAGGAGCGGGATCGTTCTTCTGGCGCCGTTGGCTGCATCTCACTCTCCCGGAAACGATCCTCGAGGAACAGCCGGCGATGTCTACACTAGGCTCAACCTCACAGGTTCAGGTGATGGTTCCGTACCTCCTGTCACCACGTTGGAGATGCCAGCTAGGGTGAGCGGCGCTTCATCTCCGCCGGATGACTACCCGGACGCCATCACGAACGCCAGCGACGTCTGGTACATCCAAGATCCAGACCTGTACATCACGATGTTGGGTCAAGAGGGCCTGGCTGTACATGCCTTCGTTGATTGTACAACCCCCACGAGCGACTACATCTACGACGTGTTCACGCAGATGCCCATTTCAGAGGCTGGGCTGCACTTGGGGGACATCGACATCAATCAACCCTACGAGCCTCTAGTTGCCTACGTGAACTTTGGTACAATCACTCTCGACGCTGAGAGCCAGCTCGAGGTCATCTGGTCCGTGAGGTTCGCCCCGTGAGAATCATCGACGACATTCAAGTCAAGCAGAACGTGTTCATCACGATGCGGGAGCGGGGGAAGATCGTTGAGCGGCGTGAAGGCCACAACATCTTCGTCGACCTTGGTCGTGAGTGGCTCAGTCAGCTCATCGCCTACCAGGCTTTTGGTCCTCCTGATGTCACCTTCCGGGACGACCGGGTCAAGTACATGGGCTTCGGCATCGGGGGCACACGTCAGCTGGCGCTGGGCACAGCCAACTCGGCTCCCCTCGGCAGCTCTGGCGACCCCTATGAAGCTGGTAGCTACACGGGCATTGGCAGTAACGCCCAGACGGATGTAGATCCCACGGTCACCACTCTCGAGAGGCCGGTGCGTGTGATTGGGGGCGTCTCGAACTACCCAGGTCTCGCGGGGGACAGGTGGATCGAGCAGATTCAGGCGCCCCCGGAGTTCCCCACTGGCACCAGTGTCACGTTCAAGAGGCTGTTCCAGTCGTTTGAGGTCAGCTACGGGACGTTCACCTCAGTCCCGATGTCGGAGATCGGCTTGTACACTGCAGCTGCTTCCCCGGAGAACTACCTGAACACCCTGGTGGCGTACGATACCTTCGACACGCTCTCCAAGACCAGCGCCTTCGAGCTCGAGGTGCGTTGGACCCTGAGTTTCTAGGAGAAGAAGATGCCCTTCCATCGATTCAACGATCCCCTGTACAACCTGCTCGGCGGTAGCTTCCCCGGCACCATCGGTGAGCACACGTACGACTACATCAACGTGACGGATGGGGGAACGGGTGGCATAGACGGAAGCGCAAACGCTGATGGTGCCAAAGCTGGAGCTCCGAACAACGGCACGTACTTCGTGGCGTTCGGCGAGCACGGCCTAAGCCTGCATGCCAACAGAGCGAACAAGGCCCTAGGGGAGAACTGCGACGTCCTGGACAACCTCTTGCACGAGAACCTCCCTCTCACACTGGCGCAGGTAGGAGCCACTGCTGGTGGGACAATAGGATCGTTTGCTGTGACGGGCGCCGTGGACGTGTTCGTTGGTGGGCCAGGGTCCTCTCAGTTAAATCCAGAGCACTACGCGCGGCTAGTCGACCAGAATGGAGATGCCATCTACAACGGGGGCTCCCGGGTCACCATCAGCGGCATCGAGGATGGGTCCAGCAACAACGTCATGGGCAACGCACAGGCTACAGCCCCTGACGGTTTCCATACCGATCCAACGTTCATCTTCTCCCAGAACATCCTCATCGGGGTGCAGTTCAGGATCATCATCGCCACGCGCTCGAGCTACGCTCTCTTGACGCAGGAGGCGTTGAAGTACGTCCCTCACGCTGACCGGCTCAACGACGCCAACCTACAAGCTCTGCTAGGGCACGTTCGGTACGCGGGGCTGGATGAGAAGTACCGTCGTGCCAGCTCTGTGCCTGGGGGCACGAGCGGTGATGCGATGACTGCTCTATTGGACACGCCCGGTGATGGAGCTACGGTTCAGCGTGATGGCAAGGCCATCACCGTTGTAGACCCCAACCTGTCGATCCTACCCAAGTCGTACGTGGACACCTGGATGGCTTTGCTGACAACAGAGCTGTCAGGAAGTCTTGTTGCTGGTGACGCGTGGACCGAGCCTGCTACCGGTGGGTCTAGCGGGCTGGTCTTGGAGCTGCTTCCACCGAATGACCTGGATTCCGCCCATCAGTTGAAGAATACGACGCAGCACGCTGGCCTAGTGGCTGCGTGCCCACGTGACATCATCCTGGATACCAACGGCGGCGCTGGTACGAGTGAGCGCATACCGCTGACCAAGGTGAACCCGGCCTTGAGCGCTAGGCTAAACCCGGATGCGCTCGGGGGTACTAATGACAGGCGCACCATTGAGTTGCACACCAGCGACTACTTCGTGCTCCTCCCAGATGAGAAGACAGGGGTCAAGGTTGGTGTCGACTACCTGAAAATCACGTTCCCGACCGGGGAGGTTGAGACGTACTTGATCGTGGGGCTGCTTGGGTTCACTGCAGACCCAGCTGTCAGACGTGCGTACATACAGTCGCTGGATGGGAACAACCCGGACTTTGGTACTACTGCTGGCGGCACCATTGTGAATGCTCAGCTCATTCAGAGAGTGATGAGCGTCAGTACCAATGCTGGTAGTGCTGACACAGGAGGGTCTGAGTTCTTCAATCTTCACGGTCTCAATGCTGATGGAGGGGTTGAGTTAGTTGACTGGTCGGCTAGTAGGGCAAACCGTCCCACCGCGTTCTGGGCGGCGACTACAGATCCCACAGAGGCAGGCACTCGGCCAGACAATAGGGCTATAAGGAACAGGTCTTTCGGAGCCGCTGTGTGGGGAGGCTTTGACAAGTCTACTGGTCAGAGAGACCGTTCCCACCTTGGCTACTTGTTGGGTGATGGCAGCATCGAGACCGCCGGTCGAATGGAGGGCATGCCGAATGGTCGGCACGACTCGGAGCTCGCTCTCAGTACAGCAAGCCCGTCGGTCGAGTGGCATCCCATGGGAGGGTTCAGCAGCAGCCCCGTGGAGTCAGACCTCATCGGCAGCGTGGTTCACCTTCGCTCCACTACTGGATCTGCTCAGACCATCACGCTGAACTGGCACTTGGGCTACACTCCCAAGCTAGGGGATAGGCTCACGCTCATTGTGGAGAACGAGGTTGCTGGTACCGTCGCGCTTGCTGGCACGGCGGTTGCTGACATGCTCTTCTCCGAAGGGGATGACACCATTCAGGCTGATGCCGGATTGGTGGTGAAGTACGAGATGGTGCTCACCACTCTCGGTTCCCCTGTGAGTGGGAACAGGTTCTTGGTGACCAGAACTTCCTACGACCTCTCGCCGTAACGGCTACTTCAGGAGCAAGCAATGCCTAGGTACTACAACGTCACAATTGACAAGGACGGCGGGGTCGTAGACTTCGAGAGCGGCGCCAAGATGCGGGGCACGGTGGATCTGGACACCGGTCTCACCATCACCAATGGCACCATGATCCTCACCGGTGCAGCCACCCGTATTGAGTTTCTGGACTATGCGGTGCTGCACTTCGCTACGAGTACCACTGTCACAGGTACGGTGAACAAGGATGGTGGCATACTCAATCTGTTCAACCAGGCAGACCTCTATATAGACAGCGGCAACATCGAAGTCTGGGATGGCGACCCCTGGGGCGGCGCGATTCGTCTGCACGGTAGCTCTGGCGCCTCTTACCTACCTGGGGAAATCATAGTCGATGCTGGTGACGGTAATGGCGGGGGACTCATCAACGTCAGGGGAGCGTACTCCACAAAGGATGACCCCGGGGAAATCCAGGTTTGGGATGGTGACAACACCAACCTAGGGATTCAACTTATTGGTGGGGCACTACCAAGTGGTAGTGCTCAGTTGATCATCAAGCAGGAGGGTACGCTTGATATGGAGGACGGTTCGCAGTTCATCTGTCAAGCAGATGTGCAGTTCGGCGCGTTCTCTACGGTTCTCTTCAACACGTCGGCTGTGACGTTCGAGCTTGTGCCCGAGTTCAAGGCGGGGATGAACGTCGACAATGACAACGAGATTCTTTGGTACGATGATGGGACTGGCGCGACGTACCGTGAGAAGACGAAGCTGTGGTCCATGACGAATGCGGTGCAGGACCTCAATGAGGCTCAGTACACCTGGCTCATTACCCCTTGGCCAATAACAGGATCGTCAGACATCTACATACGCAAAGCTGATTGTGCCATTGCTGATTGGATCATGTTCTCCGAGGAGGTCAACCTCGGTGTGGTGCACATCGTAAGTGTGACCATCCGCACTGGCGGCACTGGGTTTGCAGCAACGCTGGCGGCGAGCGGCAAGTACCAGGTCGCTATCGTCAACAACGAAGGTGACGTTGATTGGGCGTCACCAAACACGGATGATAGCGCTGGTACAAATGGTCCTGCGAACAGTGCCAACCGGGACACGGTGATTACTGTTGGCCAGACCTTCAACCCCGAGGGCTCAATTGGTAAGAGGCTCTACGTTTACATGCGCAACCCGAGGGAGGGTGGCGTAGACGACGGCCTCTTTAAGATTCTGCAAATCCGGGTCAAGTACCGCTTCGGTTCTGTCGACGCCTGAGAGGAGAGAAGCATGGACGCCCTGCTCAAGAATCTCAGCATTCCGGGGGTCATTGCCCTGGCAGTGATGGTGGTCATCTGCGTCTTCTTCACCCGGCGCATCACCGAGCTCACTTGGCCCCATCTCAAAAAG
>Ga0255055_10000294_pt1 | contig 39383 bp, 56 predicted proteins | sample JV7_2_27_MG_FD_188633 | JGI IMG/M metagenome (GOLD analysis project Ga0255055, IMG submission 188633) | Seawater microbial communities from Jervis Inlet, British Columbia, Canada - JV7_2_27 | ecosystem: Environmental > Aquatic > Marine > Inlet | place: Canada: British Columbia | collected... | reverse complement strand
ATCCTTAGTAGTTAAGTATGCCCGATATTTCTCACCTAATAATTCATTATCTGCACCCTTATCAATTACTGGTTTGTTATTTTCAACTATTTCATTAAAAACCCATTTTATAGCTTCTAAATAATGTGGGTCACTCATTAATTGTTTTAACTTGTCTTCTAGTATCATGTTTGTGGTTGGTTAGTTTGTGCTAAATCTTTTAGTGGTTGTGTTGCTCCACCGCCTTGTGGTTGTTGTAGTTGTGGTTGTTGTCCGCTACTAAACATAATTGGAGATAAGCCTGAACTTTCAAGAATAGCATTAAACAACTTCATCATTTCTGGATCTTGGCGAATACCTGGTGTAGCAATAACTTGTCTAAACACATTAACCAATTTATCTGTTAGCATGGCTAAATTCTTTTGTTTGCCAGCTATATTAGTCATTACTGATAATTCAATATCTTTCATTTCATCTTTTAGAATCTTAAAGAATTGTTTGTTGCCTTTTTTGATTATGTCATCTTTTACTTTAACCTTATAATCTTCAACTAACTCTTCGTTTATCTCTTGTAATCCTAAAATCATTCTTTTCTTAAAGTCGTTAGTTTTTTTAACAATAACCTTATCAACTACTTCCTGCATTTCGTCTACTGAAAGCTCTGCCATAAATACCTGTTCTTTTGAAATCTCTTTAGCTAAGTGTGGTAATATCCAATCTCTATAAATCTCATCCATAAATACTGCTAATTTGCCTTGACGATATTTATGTATTCCCTTTCCTTCAATTTGCTGTGCTTCATAGAGCTTAAATGGTGTTCCAGCGCTTGGTGATTCACCTAATAATGGGTCTGATCCACCACCTACTATCTGTGCATGTTGCCAAAATCTATCAACTGCGTCATTGAAAGGAGCTAAGTTACGAGGATAAGTGTCTAATTGTCCTATCTTTCCGTCTTTTCCCAGTTTAAGCACTTCATTGTTTTCTACTTGATTTAAATTGTTTTTAGCTTTAAATGCGTTATCATCTGACCAAAATAAAGTTTTAGATGCTGAAGCAAGCATTTCTGTAATATAGATTTCATTCTGATTAGTCCATTGTTGTGGTTCAAATAATTCTTCTATACCACCTCTACCTAAAGTTCTGCCTGATACTTCATCTCTTTTAAGAAATTTAAAGAAATCATCTATCTCAGTATATTCTTTTTTAAATAAACTTATTCCAACCTGTTCATCATTATCATTCTTATAAAAACTAACTATCTGCATTTGACAAATATCTTTTGTTTCACTAAAATCAGGTGTTTCTTCTCCTTTTAACCATTTTTCTGGCATTACACCATGCACTTCAAAAAGCTCTATTTTGTCGTTTCCATCCTTTTTATTCTTAGAAATCAGGGTTTCTATTTCCATTGTTGCTCCCTCTTTAGCGTTTCCCCACTTATCATTAGCATTTCGCAGTTGTGAAGCACTAAATTCGTGTCTAATACCAAAAGGATGAGCTAAAATGTCTACTTGATCACAAAAAGCAAGCGTTCTAAGGTCAATTACTTCAGGTTTAACATCTTTTACTCGTTTTCTTGCCAAAACACCACCATAATTACAATAACCCTCTGTCATTTCATCTATAAAGGTATCTATTGAGTTTTCTAAAGCCCAATGAGTGTGGTATTTTTTAATAAGTAATGATTTGTGGTAATCATCAGGGTTGTCTACAAATAGTTCTATATCCTTAACATCAAAACCTTCTGTTCTATAATGAACATTCATGATTGGCAAAACAATATTTTTAAATGGTCGCAAAGTTCTATTATCGTTCTGTTGGTAAAATTGAGAATTAAGGTATAGAAATGATTTTTTAACATGGTCTTTCATGCTCCAAGACCAACCATCTTCAAGTTCAATCCCTTTAGGATTTTCATATTCTGCTTGTTTTGCTTCTATATAATCATAGATGTTTTTTTCTAACATAAAGGACACTATGATTTAATAGTGTCCTACAAGAAAATTAAGACCACATCGGAACTTAATAATCTTGCAAGAACACTATTAAATTATGATGCGGTTTTGATTAGATTAATTATATTGTAACAGTTATATCAAAAGTAGGGTTATATGTTCTCATCTGCTTACATTTTGGACAAGTATAAGACAAACCATCAAAACTATCCTTTGTCTTAGTTGTGCTTTGAATGTGGTGCCAATAAAAGTGCATATCATTAGGCACTTTACCTTTACCACATTCACACTTAACCCATCTTAAGGGTATATGTTTATGAAATTTTAACATATATGCGGTTTTAGTTAATTACTTGTTTTATTATTTTAATCCAAAGTGGTTGGACTAACTTATTAAATAAAATTCTTCTTATTAAGATAGCATTAAACCAACGTTCAAACACTTGGTCTTTATTGGTAACGGTTAAATAAGCCTTAGTCTTAATTTCAGTATATTTCTTAAAAGGAAAGCCATTAAACATCTTTTCAAGGGTTTCACCCGAACTTTTGTATTCTTTATCTAAAATCTTAAGTGTTGCTTTATACATATTTTTTTACCTTTTTAGATGCTTTATCAATATATTTTAAATTAAACAAGTTATCTTTTTTGGCTTTGAGTATGTTATCTAATTTGGTCATATAATCAATATACTTATCGTATTGTTCTTTTTGTTCTTCGAAACTTTTTATTTTTTCATTAATATAAATTGTGTTGTCTTTATCACCCAACTTATTCCTTACTTCCTCTATTTTTTTATCTGTTTTCTCAATCTTTTCAATATCAAGTTCTTTAATCTCTTCCGGAGTTTCTGCTATCTTCTTTGTTAACCACATCTCGGCTACCTCATTTTTAAGCATTAAGGTCAATAATTGTTTTTTTTGTTGTTTTACTATTTTATTTAACATAAAGTCCTTTTTAACTCCGCAACCTTGTCAGGGTCAGAGAGAAAGTTGTCTTGTGTCTTTATGTCGCCTTTCTCTTGTTTCCATTTAACAACTAAGTTTATTAATTTTGGGTCAGTCATTAAAATATCTTTACCAACTATCTCACTTACAGCTTTATCAATAGCTGGTGGTTGTTTTTTGGGTTTCCTTGCTTCTCTAAGGTTCACCCAATCTTCAGGTTTTACAGTGTAATCATTAAAGTTTGGCATGTGGTTTTATAATCCTTTATTAATTTATTATTTTTGTTGTAATTTTTGACATATTTTACATCTAGCTATTATATCTGGAGAATTACTTAAAGCAATTAAATCCATTTGTTCTTCTTTGTGTATAGAACAATAATATTTTTTTCTAGCTTTATAAGTACCAGTATCTGTAACCATATTTATAATCCTTTATTAATTTTTATTGTATTTTTTTTATTAGTTTTCATTAAAAGTAGTTCATCAGCCCACACTTTATCCCATGGGCCTATTTCTACTCTACCCTCTGGTGATTCTGCTAAATGTAATTGATAAGCTGTAGCATCTAAAACATCATCATGCACGCCTTTTGGAAATCTTAACATCTCGTGTTCCAATTCCTTACACTCCCCCTTAATGTGATAAACTGCTCCTGCTTGATAACGAGGTATTAATCCTCTTATTCTTAACTCTTTCTTTTGTTGTTTATGTTCTAAATTTATAATCGGTAAAAAGAAATTTCTTTTCTTCTGTTCATCATCTAAAAATGGTTTTAATGTATCTAAATATATTGTTTTTTCAATTCCTATGTTTTCATAATCCCTTTCTCTGTGTAATTTAAAAAGTAAATCAATTAAATCTTTAGGGTTTATTTTCATATTCCACGCTTTTAAGTTCCAATTATTCTGACTATCTACTGAATTATCACAAAAACCCGTAAAATCAGCGCTTGCTTTTTCAGATATGGCTGTGTCTATAGTTAAAAACCGTCTTGTATTTAATCTGGCCACTTCTTCCCATTCTCTTTCTCTAAACCAATGCTTGTGAAATTCTTGAGATGCTTCATCAATAGGGTTCTGTTGATATAAAGCTGACCACTCATAACTTCCTATATCTTCTTTAGTTTGTTCTAATATCTCTTTTGTAAAGAAATCTGCCCACAAAGCATCGCCCTTTTTTCTATATTTTTCATCATGTTCAGCTATAGCAGGAAAACTAATTACTTCCCAACCAGATGGCTTCTGGAGTATTCTACCAGCTAAATCATCATCGTGCCATCTTGTCATTATAAGCACAATAGCACCAGTAGGGCTTAAACGAGTTCTAGCTGTACTTCTATACCAATTCCATATATTTTCCCTTATTGTTTCACTTTCTGCATCTGCTCTATTTTTAACAGGATCATCTATTACTAAAAAATCTGCGCCTTTACCAGTTGTTGCACCTCCTACACCAACAGCATTATATGCTCCTCTACCATTTGTATTCCATTTACCCTTAGCTTCACTGTCTTCTGCTAATTTAACACCTCTAAATATATTTTGATATTTTTGTGATTTAATTAAATTTCTTGTTTGTCTACCAAAATCTGTTGCTAAATCACCAGAATAACTAGACTCTATTATGTGTCTATCTTTATTTCTTCCTATTGCCCAAGCAGGGAATTGTATTGATCCAATCTCACTCTTACTATGTCTAGGAGGCATAAATATCATTAAACGCTTTATATCTCCTCTTTCAACTGCTTCCAACTTCTCAAACATTATATCATGATGCCAATTTAGCTTAAAACCATCAAAGTTATATAATACAAAATACTTAAGATGTCTTCTCGCCAGTTCCCTCTTCGCTAGTTCTTTTTCTGCTTTCAACGAGTTTGATGAGTTCTTCGTCTGTGAGTTCGTCATAATAGTTTTTTAATTTCTCTCCACCAGTAGTATGGTCTATACTCTGTGGTGCTTTACCAAACGCTTGTTCTAATAGAAACTTAACTATGTCTGTTTTACCTTGTTCTGCTAATTCTTTTGCTTTTATAACTAAAGATTTTACATCTTCTTCTGTAATGTAATCTTTAATAGTAAATTTCTTAGGTCTTCCATTAGGATTACCTGATTCTCCTGGCTTAAATGGCATATTGTTTAATACTGTTTAACAGTTATTTTAATATCTTAGTTCTTTCAGTAGGGAGCTTTAATCTAAACCAAACCCTGTTAGCTGGTTTTATAAATACTCTACCATAATCTGTTACTAGATATAGGTTTTCTGATGTTTCGTATACTTGGATTGTTTTTTCATCTCTTTTCATATGGATAAACTTTAACCTTTGCAGAAATGTCTTTTGAAAATACTTCTTGTAAATCTTCTTTACTTGCTATGTATTCTGATTTTAGTTCTTTGGGGATTTTTAAAAGGTTTAGTTCTTTAGTTTTATATATATACATGTAGTTATGCACTTGACAAATTGTATCAATGTGCTACAATTAAGGTATAAACAGCTAATAAACTAATACAAGGAGAATCTATGAAAACCTACAAACCTTGGGAAAAGGTTAAAAAAAGACGATTAAAGCGTAAAATTCTATTTAAAGGTCTAAAATTCATGGTAATTGCTGGAATTCTGTTAGTTCCTGTATTATATGCTATTAACTGGTATGAAGATATGATTGTTGATTTTACTAATCATGCTTATGCTGTTGAGTATAAAGCACAAGAAAATGTTGAAATGTCTGTTTCTGATGAAATTAAGCTAATTGCAGAAGATAACAATTTTGAATGGGTTGATTATCTATTAAGATTAGCCAACTGTGAATCAAAGTTTGACAAATATGCTATTGGAGATAATGGTAAATCTCGTGGTATATTCCAGATCCACTCTGGTTATCATCCAGACATTACAAATGAACAGGCATTTAATGTTGAGTTTGCAACTGTTTGGACAATGAATAAGATAAACGGTGGATACCAAAACCTTTGGACTTGTGATCGCTATATTCGTTAAAAGGCATTTCCCAGCTGGGGGTCATTTCCTTTTCACATTTTTTACAAGTCGTGCTGTTCTTGTCAGAAAAAAAATCCGATGCCAAAACACTATTAATGTTCTAACATCGGATTTTTGTTTTCTCCTATCATGCTTTAACATTAACATAGATAAAAAAACCTGTCAAGTTGGCTAATGCTAGCCAAGCAAATTGAGTTATCCACAACTTGACAGGTTTTGTGAGTATGCTATAATGTAAGTGAGCATGGATAGAGCTGGTGTGAAACTTTTATCAGGAAACTGATGTACTCTGCTTTTCACATCAGCTCTCCACTCCGGTGGATTTGCCTGTTGATAACTTTTATGCTATACTTAAAGTAGTAAATTAAAAACTGTGGATAACTTATAAAATCAAAATGGTGCGAATCCTAAATAAGAAACCAGTAACTGCTGGGTGCTATCTAACATTTAGTTAGTAGTTCGTTTAGGAACTAGCACATAGCATCTCAGTTACTGGTTTTTTGTTTTTTTAACCTTATATTAGAATGTCTTTTTTTAAAAGAAACATTAATCACTAAGGTAGCGGGGGAGCAGACCTACCCCACATCTATTAAATTAGATTCTTAACAATTCTGCCCACTCATAAATGATTAATTTCATTTTTTTAATCCTATGAGTGGAGGGGTGTGTATTACAATTGTATTACAAATGTATGACAAAAAATAAGCAGTATAATAAACCAAGAATGTTTAGATTATCAGATGATACATATAAAAAACTTCTTAAAATAAAGAAAAGAGGTATTAGTTGGGACAAAACATTTAAAAAATTATTAAAATAATATGGAAATAAATCAAATAATTCAAGGTGATTGCCTAGAAAAACTTAAAGAATTAGAACCCAACTCTGTTGATACTATAATTACAGATCCACCATATGATTTATCAACTGTTAATAGATATGCAAATAGTAAACCTGCAAAAAGTAATAGAAATGGTGGTAATGATGGTTTTCAAGGTGTGAATAAAGGATTTATGGGTAAAGAATGGGATGGTACTGGTATAGCTTTTAAACAAGAAACTTGGGAAGAATGTTTACGAGTAACAAAACCAGGTGGAACACTCTTAACCTTTGGAGGAACAAGAACATATCACAGAATGGCTTGTGCTATTGAAGACGCAGGTTGGATATTAAAAGATTGTATTATGTGGCTCTATGGCTCAGGATTTCCGAAAGCTACTGATATTAGTAAGCAGTTGGATAAGGGACATAAGAGAAAGGTTGTTGGGAAAAGCAAAGACAGTGCCAATAGAAAAAAGGGTGGAACATTTATAGGAGAAAACGAAGGGGAAAGAAACATCACAGCCCCAGCAACCCCCCAAGCCAAACAATGGAACGGCTGGAAATCACACGGATTAAAACCAGCTTATGAACCAATCATTGTAGCAATGAAACCTAATGAAGGTAGTTATGCAAATAATGCTTTAAAGTATGGAGTTAGTGGGTTGAATATAGAGGAAGCAAGAATCCCAATAGATATAGATAAAGAAAAAGATAATAGAGTTGGAACAGACAGGGTTAGAGGTGATAAAAAAGGATTAGATTCAACAAGTATATTTGGACAAAGTAAGGAAGGAGTGCAAATGTATAAAGATGGCCGTTTCCCCGCCAACATAATACTAGATGAAGAAGCAGGTAAAATGTTAGATGAGCAGAGTGGAGAGAGTAAAACATTACCAAGACCAATAGCTGATGGCAAAAAATTAGATAAAGATGGAAATTGGGGATTTAAAAGAATGCCACACAATATATCAGACAAAGGCGGAGCATCTCGTTTCTTCTACTGTGCCAAAGCCTCAAAGAGTGAAAGAAATGCTGGGTGTGAAGAGTTGGAGGAGAAACAAGCTGGTATGTGTATGAAAGATGATAAATTTACAAGAGAGAATATGGGTAATACACCAGCAAGTGAAAGAGAACCAATTAAAAACAACCATCCAACAGTAAAACCTTTAAAACTTATGGAATACTTATGCACTCTAACCAAGACTCCAACTGGCGGAATAGTATTAGACCCTTTTGCTGGCTCTGGAACAACAGGATTAGCATGTCAGAACACAGATAGAGATTTTATTCTAATAGAAAAAGAAGAAGAATATATAAAAATAATTAAAGCAAGATTAAATAGGAAAAGACAAATAAAATTAATCTAATGGAATCTATAAAAGACATTCTAAAAAGAAGACCACTACCAAAGAAATCTTGTAAATATAAATGGCAAGATACAGCTTTAGAGATTATAAAAGAATTTGAAGGCGCAAAAGAAAAAACATCATCCATATTCCAGTTATGTAAAAATGAACCAAATCTAGTATTAAGAGTAAAAGCATATTGTAAAGAAACAGGTAAATGCCATATAAAATACTTCTTAAAAATGATTAATATATTTAAAAGATAAACTATATGAAAGATTTAAAGAAAATAGAAAAACATATAAAAAAAATGAAAGAAATACGAGATTTAATGAATGAATATAATCTTACTATTGAAGATATACCAGCTTTTTTATCTCCAGAAACAGATTTAAAAAAGGTAATAATGGCTATTGGTAAATCTAAATAAACTATATGAGCAATACTCAACAACTTTTAGATTTTATTCGTCAGGGTCGCTATGTATCCTATGATTTAGTAATGGAGTTTGTTGATGATTGTCTTACAATTCGCCAAAACACAGCAGTAGATTATTTAAGACACAGCAAGAAAAAAGTAAAATCAATTCAAAAAGAACCAAATAAACACAGTAGTCCTATAATAGCTTACGAGTGGATAGGAATCTCTAACCCCCAGAATAATCCCAACCCAGACGCACCAGAATCGCCTGTAAGCCAAGAAACTAGAAAAGTTGAAGAATACCCTGTGCCAATTAAAGAAATCATTACACAGCGAATGTTTGAATAGTAAAGTTATCCACATTGACATAAAAACATAAGTATGCTATAATTAAAGTAGGTGTGGATAACTTTTGATAGTTCTTTGACAACTCATCGCCTTAACTATAACCATATGTCTGATATAACTAATAAAAGAGAATATGACCATGCTTATAAAAATATGTGTAAGATGATTGATATACATTTTTTTGGAGATGCATATAAATCAAAACGCCAAGATAGAACTATTAGAAATCTACAATTTACACTCGGTTTTCTGAATGCAATTATAGATAAAACTGACTGGGTTGATAAAGATGAACGGAACAGAATTTTATCCATTGTTGCTAAAAATCAATAGCAGAGGTGAACACATAAACACTTCTGCTTGTGTGTTCTACGCCCTGAGCAATCAGGGCAACTAAAAATTAACCAAGGCGGTGAGTTGCTAAAGAATTAAATAAAAAAATATGAAAAAATCACGAACATCTCTTTATCTTGATAAAGACCTTTATAAAAAAGTTCTTATCTATGCTTGTAAAAAGTATGGTAATTATTCCAGTTTTTCTAAGCTGGTTAGTGAACTTTTGGAGAAAGAATTAAAAGAAAAAAGAACTAAAAATTAAATAATATGATAGATACTATACTAACCCCCTCATCTTGAGGAAGGAGAAATTATGAAAATTACAAAAAAACAGGTCTTAGATAATTTAGACCAAACAAAAGATTACATTCAAGAAATTGAGAATGTAAAAGAAACTAAAAAAGTTGGTATTACTATTAAAAACAGATTTACTGGTGATATTATGTTTGAAAGCGAAAAAATTACTTATAAAGAAGTATTAGAAGAATTAGTAAATAGTGATGCTAACTTGCGTGATGCTAACTTGTGTGGTGCTAACTTGCGTGATGCTAACTTGTGTGATGCTAACTTGTATGGTGCTGACTTGCGTGGTGCTAACTTGTATGGTGCTGACTTGCGTGATGCTGACTTGTGTGGTGCTAACTTGTATGGTGCTGACTTGCGTGATGCTGACTTGTGTGGTGCTAACTTGTATGGTGCTGACTTGCGTGATGCTGACTTGTGTGGTGCTAAATTTATTGGAAAAACAAACAATCCAAAAGAATTAACTAAAAAACAATTACCAAATTTTCTAAAAGCGTTAGGATTTGTGATTAAAAACTAACCCCCTCATATTGAGGAGCTAACTATTAAAATAAATATAATTCTTTGATTTGGGTAGCTAATGAAATGGTCTGCAGAGCAAGATACACCATCTAATTAGCTCCCTTAAAAAGAGAATTAAACTATTAAAATAAATATATGAAACAAACAAAAGAAAATTATCAAAAAGAAGAATGGGGTGGCTGGAAGATTGTAAGCGAGATGCTTGATAATCCAGATGAAAATGGAATTTATCTTACAAGTAAATGTTATCAAAAGCTTTATGATTTTGTGTGTGAACAAAAAAAGAAAGCTCTTAAAAAACAGAGAGAAGAGATTTATAAGAAAAAAATAGACAAAAAAGAATTGTTTATTAGGGGTTTAAAGAATAATGCAATAGAATATATTAAAGATTAAACTATTAAAATAAATATATGAGATATTGGATTTCACCGAATATAGAATGGAAAACATTTAAACTATTAAATGATAAATTTAAAGATTCTGGACCAACTCCTGTTAATGGTGATAAAATCCTATGGGAAATGTTAAGAGATAGACAAATAAATATATACATAGACACAAATCAATCTGATGACCCTATTATAATCACAACAAAACAAATGCCTAAAAAGGTTAAAATAATTAGCTAAAATATATGAATGAAGAACAACTCAACAATTCAAAACAAGACAGCGATAACTATGCTGATGAAATGTGGGAATTCCACGATTGCAAGTTGTCAAGAGATAGTGGCTGTAAAACCTGTGACGAACACTTTGACCAAAAGTGGAGAATGATTGGAAAACAATTATCAGACCATATCCAAACTTCTCAAAAAGGATACAGAATGGTTTTTAATGCTATTACAAAATTATGAATGAACACCAAAAATATAACCAGAACCTTTTTTTAAAAGGAACAGCAAAGTATGGGTGGAACTACGCAAACTCTTGTGGATATAAATGTATAGAATGTGGGTCAGAAGTTAGTCCTGCTGTAATGAAGTTTTTTGACTATGATTTTTTAAGAATTAAGTGTTATAATTGTCAAACTAATATATAAAAAATATGGTCGTCTAACATCTTATACGACGCTAAAAATATATGTACGACGCTAAAAATATATGAAAAAATATTCAGTTACATTAGATGTTTTTTTTATGGAAACCCATGAAGTAGAAGCTAAGAATAAAGAAGAAGCAGTTGAAGAAGCTAAAAGTCAAGTTTGTTACGGAATGGGAGAAGAAATTACTTTATTTGAAATAGAAGAAATTAAATAACGTCGCATAATATATACAATAAGAAAACTAACCTAATATATAAAAAATATGAATGATGAAAAAAACAATAAAAATACTTTTTTTGCTGACTACAGCAATTTGATGTTAACTATTAATAAGCTATCTAAATCAGCAGAAAATCCATTCTTTAAAAGTGGTTATGTTCCATTAAAGGACATATTGAATGAAGTTAAAAGGGTTTGTTTGGATAATAACTTTATTTTTATTCAACGACCAAAAGTTATGATGACAGAACAAATGAAAAATGTTTTGGCAACGGAATTAATACATAAAGATGGAAAAGAAATAAAAGGTGAAATAGAAATTATATCAAAAGACCCATCAGACCCACAGAAGGTTGGAGCAGGATTAACCTATATGAGAAGATATAGTTTAACTACTATGTTTGGAATTGAAGAAGAAGATGATGATGGAAATTTAGCAAGTAAAAAAAGAGTGAAAAAGGATAATAATCCAATACCACCAGCACAAAGAACACAAAGCAATACGCCACCTTTTGAAGAACCAAGATATGTAAATCCAATACCACCAGCACAAAGAACACAAAGCAATACGCCACCTTTTGAAGAACCAAGATATGTAAAACCAAAGAAAAATGAGAGGATTGAAGGACAACCTTGTTCAGATTGTAGTGATGGAAAAATTGTAAAAAACCCAAAAACTAATAAACTTTTCTGCAATAAAAAATGCTGGCTTTCTAAATAATCTCCTGTTATGGTGCACGATAGCAGGGTTTATATAGGGGTTGAATGTGTAGGAGGTTTGGCTTCTGGCTTGGTCTCCGCTCGGCTTTTTGTCAAACTTTCCTGCCCTCCCTGATAAAAATGACAAAAAAACGCAAACTAACCATTGAATTAGAAAAACTCTTTAAAGAAAAATGTTTTGAGTTGTATGGTAATAAGTGTTTGCTTTGCGGAAACAAAGGATTATTTCATCACTACATAATGAAAAGCAGAAACGGATTACTAAAATTTGAACCAAAAAATGCAATTTGTTTATGTTCATCTCATCATTATATGATACATAACGCACCACCACCAACGATAGCAAGATTAATAGAAATGATTAGAACCACCAAAGGAAAAGCATGGTGTAAATATATTGATGAAGCAGAGCATACACATGGAACATCTTTTAGAAGTTTAAAATGGCTTGAGCAAGAGAGAGACAAGCTAAAAAATATATGAATAAAAAAGAATATAAACAAAAAATAACAGAACGAATAATTAAAGAACATTCTGAATTTGTGGCATTACAAAAACATTATTGTAGGGAATTAAATAAATTAGTTAATCCAGAAGATTATGTAATTCCTCCAGTTACTACTAAAGGTAAATCTGGGGTAAAGGAATTAAAAAAAACACAAAATGGCTTGAAAAAATATGCAAAATAAAAATTTATAAGGAGGCAGTTAATGGGGATGTGCCCGTTCCCATGGGCTTCTGCCTCCTTTAAAGATATGCCAGATATAAATAGTATTTCAATCAAAATTAGTGGTAGAACAGAACTTGAAGAAGATATCAAGGCTGGTTTTCAAACCACAATAATGATGCCCATAGACGTCTATTCTACAGAGTACAAAGACCAACATGATGGATTTCACGACAAGATTTACAAAGCAAAGTGTAATGGTTCTGTTCAAGTTGCTCAGGGAGATAAACTCATCAGAGGAAAAGACAAAAACAAAACCTCAAAAAAGAATAGAGATTTTGTATGGATTCAGGGCGAGGGATATAATGTTGTAGACCACCCCCAGTTTTATGAAGATTTTTATCAAGTTTTAAGAGCTAATCCAGAAATATCTGATTTAATAATTAGTAAACTGGATATAGATAAATATAGATAATTAATGTCGTAAAGGTTCTTTTAATATACAATAAAAGACTAACCTCTCATAAAGAGTATGAATGACAAAATCAATAGAGCCGTAATGAAAATAATAAATCTGCCTCATGCCACACAAGGCGAAACAGAGCAGAGAGTTTATAATCTATTGGTTAGGTTGGTGAGAGAAGAGAAGGGGTTGAAAGAAATAAATAAAATTATAGAAGACAGAATAGATTGGACAAGGAAAACAAAAGAACTTAATAAACCAGCAATTAGATTAATGTTAACTGATTTAAAATTTGAAATAAAAGAAAAACTATTATGAAAGACGAAATTAAAATAATATTTACAATATATGCTATAGTTTGTTTTCTGTTTATTGAAATCATTGCTTTAGCATTCATAGTTTGGAGAACAGATAAAATACAACAATCATTTCAAGGTTTAGATTTTCGCATTAATCAATTAGAAAAAGAAACATTTCCAAGTTTTTATGGAGAGATAAAATGAATAATAACATAAAACTAACATTATTCTCTCTCGTAACCCTTATATTTATATTTGGTATTTCTAAGCAAACAAATGTGTTTGGTATTCTGGATTTAATAGCAGTTACCATTTTCTATGCAGGGATTATGATGGTGATATATTTTTATGAAAAAGATAAATAAAACCACATTTTATAAATACATAATTGACTATGAATATGGAATAGCAGATTTTTATTGTAAAACTAAAGATGAAAAGAAAGTTATCAATGATTTTTATGCTTGTGCAGATGTGTGTTTTGGTATAAGAAAAAGTTTAGGTGAAGTTAAAATTGAAAAAAGTTATTCAAATGTTGAATTACCAATACCTTATCGTGATAAAGGGGCTACTCATTTTTTATCACATAACGGAGATGATATTTTATTTAATGCAAGGTATAGAAATCATAAAGGTGAGTATTGGAAATTATATAGTGAACATGGAGAATGGTGTAGTTGTAAGAAAATGGGTAAAGAAGAATTAAGCTGTGATGTACACCATTTTTGGGTTAAAAATCATGATAAAGTTTGTAAATGTACGGAAAAACATTAATAATAAATAAAATTATATGAAAAGAATTAAACCCTCAATAGAACCCATGCCTCCTTTTATAGAAAAGTGGGTAAAGGAAAATAAACAGTTTTTGTTTAGACAACCTAAAATGCCTAGTAGGTTTAATTGGTTTGTGTTGGGGTTTCTGGTGGCTCTGGGGCTAGCTGCTTGGTTTTATGTAGCTAGTAATAAATATTTATATGATAATAACTATGTGATTCAAAAAAACCACGCTACTTGGTGGTGTTTGAATCAGGAATATTTAAAATAAAAAACAGCCTAAAGGGGGCTGTTTTTTGATACAAAACTTAGCTAAGTTTTTTACCGCCTACAGTCAAATTGTCACCAGACAATACACCAATAATCATCTGAATTAATGTAAAAGATGAAGTAACAATTAATGGTAATTGCTGTGCAAAAGTTTTTTCACCAGTAAAAACTATTGACAGTTGAGTAATTAAAGCAATTAAACCTACCCAAAATCTTTTACTTTTAAAAATGGATTTTTCCATATATTATCTTTTTAATCCAAGCCACTTAAGGATTGAATTGATTAATGATGAAAATGGGTTTGTATCTTGTTCAACTGTATAAGTGCCATGTACTTTTAATGGCAATATTTTATATGATGCAAATATAGATTCACTAACTATTTCTGGTTTTGCTATTAAACCATGTTCTTCTAATTCTGAAAATTTAGCCCATGATGTATCTGGACTATCAGGGTCAATGAAATGAAATGCTTCATATTTTTTAGTATTACTTGGTATTATAATTCTTTCATCAGTTCCACACTTAATTGTTTTTAACATATTTTCTTCATTAACTGGTTTGATTGGTTCAAAACCAGTTTCATTAATTATTATTTTATAGCCATAATTCATAATTATATAATTTGGCGCTAATTGTTTAACAAAATCACCATCAAAAGTATCTATATAATTATCAAATATTTTCCATTTAAAATTATTAGAATATTTAGGATAATTTCTTACACCTTTAACAATAGTATAGTTTATTGTTAAATATTTTTTTGATTCTTGACCTATTGCTAATATATCTTGTGTAATTTTGGATTTATCATGATATTGATTAAAAGTCATTGGCATATCTTCTGGTAGAATGCTTTGTGGAAAAATGCCATATTTATGAATCCATTGAATTGGTGCTTTTAATGAATTACCATTAACTGTTGTATTTGAACCCATTGCTGGAATACGATTACTTAATCTAATTTTTCCTTCATGGAAAAAACCATAATTATGAAAAAACTCAAGAAGTCCAACTGATAATATTTTTTTATCAAGAGCATAATTAAGTTTCTTTTCAATTTCATTGTTAAATCCTCTTGTAACACAATCCATTTTCTCACCACCATTGTTTTGAATTTGTCCTGCTGGAAAATACTTAGCCCATTTTTCCTGCCAAAAACACCAGCAATGATTTATCCCTGCTTTAACTCTTTTATAAATTCCGTTAACTGGTAATGCCCATGCAAAACTTGCTGTGACTAAACCAGTTGCTTCATCTACTATACATTTAGGAATTTTTGCTCCTAAAGTAGTTAATTCTCCTTCTTTCCAATCAGTTATTTGTCTATCTTGGTATTCTCTTTTTAAATTAACGCCATAATTTTTCATAAAAGTTTTGCTAATAGTGAAAACAAGAAGCAAATGCCTCCAAATACTCCTATCCACACGATTATTAATTGTATATTGTCTTTATTCATAAGTTAATTATCTTTCAGCTGGAAAGTAATGACAGCGTTCCGTTGGGGTGTCTTAACCCGCCTTTAGTGGTGCAGATTACATCATTACTCTCTACCAAGTTGTCTAGAAAGATTCTTTCTTGGTGTTAAGAATCCAACTGGAAAATAATTACCTATTATTAGCATACAATGAGCTAAGCTATCCGCATGTTCCCATTATATGCTAGTAATAACGGGGGATTCAAGCCTTTGAAAGCTAATCCCCCTGTGTGCGTTGTATGTTTTTCGCTGTTATATTGTTTCAGCCAATTCACGCACTTTTTGTCGTAGTTTGTCGTGTTCGTCGCATAGCACAGCAATTGCACCTTTTTTGATAACTTTTTGAAAGTAAATGAGATTAACTTCAACCCATTTACCATTTGAATATATTTTGGTGCAACCTGATATGCCACAAACTCTTGTGGGTTCTCTAATCATCTTGTCCTCCTATGCTGTGTTTTGCGGACAATGGGGATGTGTCTTGATTGTTTTTGGTTTTCTTAAAACCTTTATTCTTCTAAGTCCTATGCACTCAAAGGTTTTCCAGTTCCACCACACTTCTGAGTTGCCTTTTACCCATAAATACCAATCACCATCTGAATGCAATAATTCATAATCTTCATTTTCAAGCTGTTTTCTTGAAGCATACCGTTTCATTTTAGCCTCCTATATATTTTAATGGATTTATTTTTGTTCCATTGTATAATAATTCCCAATGAAGATGAACGCCTGTTCCCCATCCTGTGCTTCCTATAATTCCTATTACTTGTCCTGCCATTACTTCATCGCCTATTTCTACTTTAAATTCTGATAAATGGCTGTAGGAAGATATAAAGCCATTATTATGCTGTATTTCTATTCTATTTCCATATCCGCCTTCCCAATTGGCTTTAATAACTTTGCCATAACCTACTGATAATATTTCTCTATCACCTATTAAATCTAGTGCTTTGTGGATAATGTGAAATCCTTGTGTTATTTTGTAATTTTTTACTGGCGGTATAATCTGCCATTCTGGTAAATCAGGCAAAACAACCATAGCCGCTTTGACTATATGGGTAATTTCTTTTTCTTCTACACCACCTTTTGGAACAATAACTACTGCCTGATAAGTTAGATTGTTTTGAATATCGTAGTGTGCTGCATATCCCTGACTTCCTATTATTATGGCTGCGATTAAAGAAATAAAAATTATATATTTGATATGCCGTCTCTAGTCAGTTGAGTCCTCCTGATACTCGCAGACTTTAATGGCAAATTATCTTGTATTTATTTTATTTTGAGCTGCTTGTTCTTCTGCTTTTTGTTTTTCAAAAGCTATTCCTTGTTCATCATTTATAAACCAATTAAGGTCTTGTTTAATTATTAATTTTTTTTTTCAAGGGCTTTTAATCTCTGATGAATTGCTGATAATCCAAATTCTGAATTATCTAGTTTTTCAAATATCTTTTCTACTGATTCTTCATAAGTATTTTTTACTTTTAAAATCTCTGCTGTATTATTATCTATTTGCGTTTTTTTATCAGATACAAAAATAACTGCTGAAATTATAAGTCCAATAATAACAAAGAAAAACTTATAGTTGTTTTTCAACCACATAAGTGTTTTTTTACCATTATTGTTATTATTCATATATTTAATCAAATTATTCTATTATTATTACCTCCATAGTTCTCGGGCGTTCTGCTGCTGGTGGTGGTGTTGCTATGTCATAAGTAGCATAAATAGAATATTTATTAGTAGAGTGGTAATGACTAACTGCTATACTAGCTGGTAATGTTGGATTATAAGCTACTCCTTTTCGTAATCCTTGATCTGTGTCTCCTGCATCATAAGCCAAATATCCAATACCACTAACAGCTTCACCATGAGTTATAAGCCAATAATCCGCAGCAATCGGTAATGGATTAGTTGAAAAAGTAAAATCAATCCAATCATAAGTCGCATTAGTTATATCTACTTCCCCCGTATTTGCATTTAAAACTAAATCATGTGAAGAATCATATATACCACAAACAAATTTCTGATTAGCATCAGAACCCTTTTTTATATAAGCACTCATTTTATTTACATCTGCATTATCTGATAAAGTAAATATACTTCCTCTTACATAATTATCAGCAGAACCGCCTCCAGCAGTTCCCCCCGTATCATATCCAAATTTCAATCCAGTTGCATGCCTTACAGGATAAACTGCATTATCTAAAAAATCTTGTGGTAAAGTATTAGTCAAAATACCAGTTTCATTCATATCAGAATTAAATTGCCCCCATTCACACCAACCATTGCTATCACACATTCGTGGTCTGTAAATATGGAATGCCTTACCAGCCATATAATTCTTGCCACCTATTTTAGAATAATCACCCGATTTTGTTTTATGATAAACAGCATAACTTCCTATAACATTTTCTGGTCTTTCTATACCTTCGTCTTTTTCTTCTTGTGTTAATTCTGGTTGATAATAACATTCTAAATCTTTTAATTCTATTTTTAATTCAATTATATTACTTTTTGGTTTTTCTTTTAAAATAATTTCATATTCAAAACCTCCATTTTCCATTTCATCTGTTGGCTCTAAAGGATAAAAATTATATTCTTTACTTTTATTTTTATTTTCCCAAACAATCTTGTCTCCTACTTGTCTTGCCTTATCATCTCCTTCCTCTTCAGACCAAATTCTAATATGTGTTTCATCTCCCCATTTTTCTAATTTAACTTCTGGTTTAAAAACTTCTTTTGCTCCAAATAATCCTTTTACAACTTCTGGTTGTTCATTTATAATCACTCTTTCCCCTCCAACTATAAATTCTTTTGTTACTATTTCATTTTTTACACCATCAAAATTTAACTGACAACCAGTTGCAATTAAAGCTATTAGAAATAATAATGGTATAAATTTTTTCATATTAATCCGCATCAATAGTGTAAGATTTTAATTTTGTTAATCTATGGCATTCTTTACATAAAGTTATACCATTTGATACTTTAAACCTTAATTTAGGATATTTAATAAATTTTTTAATATGATGAACTTCTAAATCACCACCCCGTTGTTTACATTCTTGACAAGTCCAATTATCTCTTTTAAAAATCTTTTTTCTCCAATTAAGATATTTTGCTGAATCTCTTATTGCTTTATTTTTAGGAGTAATTCCACCTTTCCAGTTATGATGATTTTCACCCATCATTATGCCTGTTCGTGATTTACTTATCTTTTCTATTGTTTTTTGTGAACGTTTTTTATTTAACCAATATCCAATACTACCAATTTTTGATTTATCCATACACTTTTTTGAACAATACTTGGCTATATTCTTACGACAGGGGTGAATCAAAAATTCCTTTTTACAAAACAAACATTCCTTTTTAATCTTTGATTTTTTGTTCCAAGGTATTTGACCTTTTTTAAAATGCGTTCTACCTGTATTAAATTGTGGGTGTCCTTTTTTAAACATATACTTTTAGTATATCATACCCACAATCTGTGTCAATGGCTTAACTAGTCCGCATCCAAAGTGTACGAAATTGTAACATTTAACCAATCAGGTGTCCCCGCTTTTGTGCCAATTTCTACATACATCATTTCTCTTGCTGTAAATGTTCCGTTGGTGATTGAACCATCATCTTCAGAATTAGAAGTTGTGCAAACAATAGTTTCAGTATCATTAGTTCCATCAGAAATAAAAATATCTTGGTCTGTTGCCGTTATTACACGACAAGCAATATCTGTAATTGTAATTGCTTTTTTATGTGCCTTAATTGGAATTTGTTTAAATATATCAAATGTTGTTGAAGCTATTGTAAAACTAAAACTTTGTTCCCAATCAAATACTCTTTCTGAAGCACCATAAGCCCTAAAAGTATCACTGGTTGTATCTAACTTAATCTCACCAGCAGCATTAACAGTGTCATCTTGTGGTATTTCAAGAGAACCACCATCAAAACCCCAAGCGCCTGTAAAAACAAAAGCCCCATCATCATCTATATCAGCATTTATAACACTATCGTTGGCTAATTCACCTGCTGTTATGTTTCCCCAAGTAACCTCGCCACCTGCAGCCAAATCAGTGAGATTTCCCCAATCTATCATAGCATCAAGAATACTATCGTTTGGTAATATAATATCCCCACTTGCTGTTAAATCTACAACTACTAAAGAACCAGTTGATGTAGCGTCTATAAAAGTTGCATCACCATAAACCAACAAATTATCAAAATCAGTAGATGTTGCATGTAAGACACCATTTATCCTAGCATCAGATGACCAACTGTGTATTGCAGTCCAATCAAACGCTGCTCCCTCGTCAAGTTCGTCATCACTGATAGAATTGGCTGGAACAGTTATGCCAGTAGTAAAGGTTGGTGAAGTTCCAAATACAATTACGCCAGTTCCCGTTTCATCATCAAAAATGTCTAATAATTCGCTTGACGCATCCATTTCATCATTTGTTATTATATTTTCAGCATCTAAAGCTGTTTCTAATTCGGCTATTGTGTTGACTGTGCAATTTACAACAGAACCATCATTGATACATAAATCTCCAGATGTCTTAGTTCCAACCTCATCAGAAGCAATAGATGTTACGCAATTTGCTCCAGCAATACAATAAGCTGCTGCATCCATACTACCAGTAGTAGTAGCATTACCATATACTAATAATTCGTCAAAGTCTGTAGAAGTAGCGTGAAGAACTCCCGTAATCCTTGCATCAGACGACCAAGAGTGTACAGCTGTCCATTCAAATGTATCGCCTTCATTAAGTTCATCATCAGAAATTGAATTTGCAGGAACTGTAATCCCAGTAGTAAATGTTGGTGAAGTTCCGAACACTAATACACCTGTGCCTGTTTCATCGTCCATAATATTCAGTAATTCTGATGAAGCATCTATTTCTGTTTCTCGTAATATGTTTGTTATGTTAGATACTGATTCTAATTCTCCCTCTGTGTCTATTTCATTAACCATAATCATTGTAGTTGTCGCGTAGCTTATCCATTCACTTCCGTCCCACATTAAAGCAGAAGCTACTGCTAAAGTGGTAGTGTTTACATCACTTAGTTGTCCAAGTTGAGATGAATTAATATCTGTTAAACCAGAACCCGAAGGCCACGAAGCAATACAGCTTGCCCCTGATATACAAAACTCTGCAGCGTCAACTGAAGCCGAAGTAGTTGCAGCGCCAGTAATATTTACACTATCATTAAAAGCAAAATCTGTGCCATCGTGGTCTAAAGTTTGAGAGCCAAGTGTTATATTTTCATTAGCTCCCAAAGTTAAACCATCAGCAGTTAAAGTTCCTCCCATAATATCAGAACCACTATTTAATAAATAATCTGTATGGGCTTGTGTGTTATCTGCTACATGAAGTTGTGAATCAGTTAAAATTGTATCTAAAGTAGATGAAGCCCAAACATCAATCCAAACTCTGGCTTGAGTATAATATAAATTACTTGAACCTTCTCCCAAGCCGTCTGTGTCAATACCTCCTGTATTTGTAAACCAATAATCCAGTGAAGTTGTAGGTCTGTGAAAATCAGGGTCATTATGTGTAAGAATAGCTGAATCAATTTCAGTTGTTGCGTCTGTGCAAGATTCAACTGCTCCATTAGCATCTATACCCAAAGGATAACTGCCAGCTGCACAATTAGCTGGGTCTGGAAAAGTAATTGCAGTATAAACTGTTAAAGTGTCTATATTTGTAGTAGTAGCATTTATTGAACCTCCTGTTTTTAAACCTGCTGTAAAAATTGCTTCAGGTGTAAAGGTGTGTAAGGCTGTCCACTCAAAAGTATCACCCTCGTTTATTTCATCATCACTAATGCTATTTGCTGGCACTGTTATTCCTGTATAAACAACCAGAGTATCTATGTTTGTAGTAGTAGCATTTATCATATCAGAATGTAAAACTGTTATTGTTGTGCTTGCATTAGATAAAGCCCCTGCACTAAATCCTATTATAGTTGAGGTTGCCATACCATAAGTTGTATCTGTCCATGCAAATGGTGCGCCTGAACTTGATGGCCACGAGGTAATACAGCTTGCACCATTTATACAAAATTCCAAAGCATCCATTGAGGCGGTAGTGGTAGCATTGCCATATACTAACAATTCGTCAAAATCTGTGGAGGTAGCGTGTAATACTCCAGTAATTCTTGCGTCTGCTGAAAAAGCATGTATACCTGACCAAGAATAAGCATCTGTTAAATCTACATTCGCTGCATCAACATTACTAAAGGTTATTTGTTGAGTTGATAAAGAGGCATAGTCTTCACCAGTAATAGTTACCAAAGCATGATGGGCATCGTCATCTCCAGCGTGTGTAGCAATATCTGTGTCCATGTCAGCTTGTGTAATAATTGTTGAACTAGCATTTACAGCCGCATTCCACTGAGTTTGAAAACCAGGGTATGTAGAAGTTGCATTATGTAAAGTATTCCACTGCGTTGTAAAATTAGCTGTCCAATAACTTGTATTATCTTTAGTTGAAAATGTGGTACTAGACGCATTCTCTGCTGATAACCATTCACCAGCAAAGTCTGCTTCTGTTAAAAGGGTTGAACTTGCATTAGTTTTATCATTCCATTCTGATTGAAAACCTGACCAAGTTGTAGTATTATTCCAAAAGGTTGTATTATCAACTGTAGAAAATGTTGTTGATGAAGCATTCTCTACTGTCAGCCATTCTGTTCCAAAGTTGGCAGTCCAATAGCTAGCATTATCTACACTAGAAAAAGTTGTGCTAGATGCATTTTCTGCCACTAGCCATTGTGCGTCAAAACCTGGATAGGTTGTAGTAGCATTATGTGCTACTGCAAACTGTGTAGCAAACCCTGGATATGTAGTTGAAGCATTATGTAATGTATTCCACTCACCTGCAAAATCTGCCTCTGTAAGAATTGTTGAACTAGCGTTTAACCAGAAATCTAATCCAGTAGTAGCTCTTAAAAATCCATCTACTTTAAAATCACCAATTACTGTTGAGCTAGCATTAGATAAAAAGCCAGCGGTAAACCCTAATATAGTAGAGGTGGACATACCATAGGTTGTGTCTGTCCAAGCAAATGGTATACCAGTGCCTGTTGCATCTGTACCGCAATAAAATGTTCCTGTGCTTTCTACAGCTTTTACATCACAAGAAGCTGCTATCATTCCTGATACAGCAAGATTAGTAGTAGTTGCGGCTTGTAAATTTGAATCACCATAAACTAATAACTCATCAAAGTCAGTGCTAGTTGCGTGTAATACTCCATTCACCCTTGCATCAGTAGACCAAGAGTGTGCAGCTGTCCATTCAAAAGTAAGTCCCTCGTTTATTTCATCATCTGTAATATCATTAGCAGGAAAAGTAGAACCTGTATTAACTACTAAAGTATCTATATTTGTAGTTGAAGCATTTAATGAATCAGCAACTCTTAATATATCAATGGTAGATGAACTTTGAACATATATTCCTGTAGCATCATTAGTTGAAGAGGGTTTTATTGTTCCTGCCCAAGCCATATCCCAATTACTTACACCTGCATCTAAAAGACAATTTGTACCATCACAAGTAAAGTCCCCAAAATCTGAACTGCTTAATTCAACTACTGACACAACAGCAGAGTCAATTATACAGCTTGCGTCTGTTCCACTACAGCTAATATGACCAAAGTCATCATTGGCTAACATTGTTGAAGTAACAGAAACATTGCTTACTGACCATGTTCCAGAATCAGCCCTTACCCAGCCAGTCCATGCTTGACTGTTTGCTCCTGTTCCACCATAAGCATTAGAAATGGCTGTTCCAGTCCAATCACCTGTAAAATCATTAGCTACTACGCTTCCAGTAGCATCTATATTGGCTAAAACTTCTATATTATTACTAATGTGTAAATCTGTTGCATGAAAAGAACCTGTTGTTGTGGCGTCGCCATCTACTCTTAAACTTCCTTGAATAGTTGATGAGGCTGTTACAAATATACCTGCACCAGAAGTGGTTGGTTTAATAGCGCCTGTCCACACCTTTGCCCAAGCACCACCTCCTCCACCACACGAACCCCACACATTATCTGTTCCATCTGTTGATAAACATTGTCCACTGCTCGGACTATCCGCTAATTGAATTGAAAGAAAAGTATCACTAAAAAGACCAAGTTGTGGTTCGTTTGCCAAACTTCTTAATTCATCAATACTAATCTCAACACCCTTAACTAATAAAGGAGTAATTAAAAGTAATAATACAATTAATATTTTCTTTTTCATATTAAATATAAACAATTTCCCAATCCTTGCCATCATAAGCAGCAGGAATTGCTTCACTAAAAGTTATTGTATTTCCAGCAATAGTATAATTAGGTAATCTTGCTATAAATTCTCCATTTAAAGACATTGCTAAAATAGCAAAAATGCGTGGTTTAGAAACTGTAAATGCTGTATTTGCTCCATCAATAGTTCCACTAGGTTCTTCTGTCTTGACTATCCATTTAGCAGCTTGAGCCACACCCATTGCTGAAACACCACCACCACCTTTAGTTTTTATCTTTCTAAGTTCTTCTAATTCATCTCTAAGATTACCAACATCTTCAATCCCAATTTCTTTCTCTGGAATCTCTATTTTGTCTAAAACTTCTTTAATAATCTTTTCTACATCTGCATCTTTTCCGTCTATTCCGTCTATGCCATCTGTGCCACTTGTAACAGTAGCCATTGTGTTGTCTACTTCTATAATCTTGGTATCAGCGGCTTTTAGTATGTTTTTTAGTTTTTTATTAACTTCGTTTCTAGTAAAGAGTTTGTTGATTGCTTCCATTGTGCGTTTTCTAAATCCACCCAATGTGCTATCGCTTTCTTTTTTAGCTTGATCAATTACTTGACTAAACTCTTTTCTTAATGCTTCCATTTTCTCTTTTTCAGCTTTGGTTTTAAAATCTATCTTTTCTATTAGTTTAATTTCTGTTTTTAAGATGTGATCAATAACTTTTTTAAAAGATTCTAAAAACTCCTCACGAGAAAGCCCATCGTTAGCTATTTTTAACATTTCTTTTAATCTTTCTGATTTAGTTGACATATTTAAAATTTATATTTCTCTTGAATTTTTTTAACTCTTTTTTCGTATTCTTGTAATTTAACTTTTTTCTCAATTCTTTTTATTCTTTCTTCATATTTTTCTAATATAGATTTTTTTTGTCCCCAAGTTTGTACACCTATTCCAAAAAATGCAGGAATACCAGCCCCTGTTGCTCTACCCAAACCTCCCTCTTCGTATGCTTCAGCTATATCTTGAATATACATTGGAATAAATTTTTCTTTTGCTACTATTTCAGGTGTTATATCTTCTCCTTCAAAAGTTTTTGCGCCTGATACTAATTGATTTATTAAAGCTGGAATTGGAGCTAATTTACCTTCAATAAATCTTAACATAGTTTCTTTTCTAGTAGTGAATGGATATTCATCTTTAGTTAGAGAAACGATTTCTCCAGTTTTAGTACTTTTTCTTTCTCCACTAATAACTTGAGCCATAACTCTTACCCATTGTTGAAAACCAGCCCAAATATCCCACCTTGTGTTGCCAATTTTAATCTTGCCAAAATCAGAACTACGAGGGTTTGTTTCAACATCAACCTCATCCCATAAACTCACTAAGCCCACAATAGTCAATCCTGTTACTACAAATTTAGCAAAATCTCCAATCGCCTTTTTTCTAATTAGTGGAGATTGTTTAGCATACCAGATTGGATTTAAAGCATTAAAACGAGCAGAAATTAAACGAGGAGAGAAAAAGATAGCATTTAAGTGTGGTGTAATTCTATTTAAAGCCCCTATATCTCCTCTACCAGTAAAAGTATTTACTACCCTTGCTGCACTTTTAAATAACTCTATATCTTTAATAGGACTATATCCTTTTGACAAAAACTCATCAGCAAAAGTTTTAAAAATATCAACTCTTAATTTATTTAAAAATCCTACATAAGCCCTTTCAGCAAATTTTATAACTTCACCAAAAACTGGAACTTTCTGCATTAATCTAGAAATAAATGCTTCTTCCCTACCAGTTAACCCAACTCTAGCTGGGTCTGTAATAGCTAGCTTGCTTTTTCTCATTAACTGATAAAGTGGGTCTTTAGATAAATCTTTAAAATATTGTTCAAATGCTTTTTGATTAAATGCAAATTTAAAAGTTTTTCTCATTGCTTTAGCAGCAATTTTAGGATGAGCAATAACTGGGATAATACCTTGTCGTAGAAATGCTGACATATCAGCTGTTGCTAATATAGACCTTGGTATATTAGCAATTTCTAATAATGTATCAGCAATTTTTAATCCTGCTGCTCTTTTGGCTAAAACATTTTTTATCAATTCTGTTCCATAAATTTCCTCTAAAAGAGTTAAACCTTTTGGTGTTGGTAATTCACCTCGCAATAAATTGGTAAATTCATTAGCAGCACTAACCTTTTCCCAATTATCTAAATAAGAATGTTTAAAAATTCTATTATAAAGGGCATTAAGTTCTTCTTTAGATAATTGTTCTTTTAATGGTTCAAATCTAGTTTTAGCCGTAGTGGGTGCTAATTCTCCTTTTAATTTTGATAAAGCTACTATATATCCTTGTTCTCCACCTATGTTTTCAATAGCCCTTTCTACTGCTCTAATTCGTTTAGCTCTTTCTTGAGTAAATTTTGTTTCAAGCCGACCTCTTAATGGTTTAGCTCTTTTTAATAATTCATTAAGTTTAACCACTGGGTCTCCAACTGGTTTTGCTGCCATTTGCGGTATTTCTGTTGGTGGTGGAGATGGTGGAATTATTTGCCTTTCAACCTTTCCATATCTTTGTAAAGCATCTTCAAATATGGGAATTATTTGAGCATTTGTTTTTTCTGGACTAATCCCAACTCCTTTTAATAAATCTCTTGCTTGTATTTCTGTTTCTGGAGATACTTTTCTTAATCTAATATCATCTATAAATCTTTCCATTATAGAAACATCATCTGCTTTTAAAGTTTTGATTATTTCTTCTGAAATAACCCCTGGTTTCTTTACTGCTTTTATGGGTGTAATTAAATCAGCTATCTCTGCTTCATTTTTAGCAAACATTTTATCCATTCCTTTCTGTATGCGATAAACAAATCCTTTTTCTTGTCCCAACTTAGTATTAGAAATATCTGTAATTTTATATCCTTGTGCTTTTGCTTTATCAATAATGGAAACCCTTGGTTTCTTTACTGCTTGGATTTCTGGTGTTACATATTTATCAATAAATTCTTGACTTTGTGCTGTTTCTAAATCTCCACCAGTAACAATTTGTTCTCCACGTGGCATATTTTCTAATCTTAACAATACAACATCTCCTGTTTTTCCCGTTGCTGATTCAATAATTGCTGTACCTTTATATTTTCCATTAATAGTATAATCAATAGCATCAGCAGTTTTTCCTAAATGGTCAACTTTTCTTATTTCTGTTTTTATGGCAGGTTTTGCTGGTGTGATACCTTTTTCAGGGGTTATGGGGGCTGTAGGGATAGATTTGGTTGTTGGTAAAACTAGTTTAGCTATTGTAGGAACTTTAGGAGTAACCCCCACGGCTTTAGTAATTGGTTCAGCAACAACTTTACCATTACCCAAAAGTTTAATTTCACCTTGACTGGGTTGTCTCTTAAATTTTTGGACAAACTCTTTAGATTGTCTTAAAACATCATCAGTTAATTCCTTTATTGTCTGCCCAAAGGTTATTTTTCCTTTTCTTGCTAAAGCAGCCTTTAATAAATTTTTATCCTGAGCTATAATTTTAAATGCACTATATTTCGGTCCTGAAATTATTCTTCCTGCAGTAATATTTGAAATGTCTTGCCAATTAAGTTTATTAGCATTGGCTATTAATTTATTGGCTTGAGCAATTGATAGAGGTTTAAGGGGTTGAGTTGCCCCAATAACTCCTACCATTATTTGAGATTCTGTAGGCAAAGCTCTTATAAATTTTCTTTGCTCTTCTGTATATCCAGCTTCTTTTAATCTCTCTTCTCTTTCTATCCTTTCTATGTCTATTTTTTCTGCTCCTAAAAATCTAGCAATCGGAGTCATTACCCGCTTTTCCCAAAAAGTCGGTTTTCTAATTATTTCTTCTTTTTTCTCTGGTATTTTTTCAAATAATTTTGGTCTATAAACTAAAGGAATACCAGCTCGTTCCATTTCGGTTGGGGTTGGTGCTTCTCCCATTGGTGTAAAAAATGGAGCTGCGACTTGACGAGCTTTTTCAAAAACATCAGTTTTACGTTGTTTAAGAGGAATATATGACATATTATTTACCAGTAAAAAATCTTTTTATATGTTCAAATCCAGTTAATTTTTCTGCTGGTTGAGGTGGTTGATAGCTCTCATAATATTGTTTAAAATCTTTTGGCTCATAACCTTTTAATCTAATATATTCCTCTATTTCTTCAATTAAAGCATTATCTGTTATTAGTGCTTGAATAGCACCAATAACTTTTCTTTCATCAGCGGTTATTTTTTCCAATTCTTGTGTTGGTGTTGTTCCTCTTAAAACATTTTTTAAAGCCATTTCTTGTTCTTCATTCAATCCTCCACCCTCAACTAATTCATCCAAACTTACTTCTTCTAAATCACTTTCTATATTTCTAACATCTTCATTAGATAAACCAACTGCTAACAATCTTCCCCTATCATTTGAACTAAATGTAAATTTCTTTGGTGTTACACTAGGACCCCGCGGTGGTCTAACTGCTTCTTGAAATACTCTTGAACTAGGTACTTTAGCTTGTGCTGATTCATAAGTATCACTTAATGTTATTCCTGCATCTGGGTATCTGTCCATTAAACCTAAATTGAAATCTGTTAAGGTTTTCTTTTCTGCTTTAGCATCTGCCAAAGCATTGGCTTCTTGTGTAAGAGCCATTTCAACAGCTTTGGCATATTTTGTTTCTTCTTTTGTAAGTTGTGGCATTAAGATATTAAGTTGAGCTATTTTTGCATTATAAGCCGATTCTCTGTCCATATACTCAAGTTCAACTGCTTTGTCTGCTGCAGCTTGTGCTGAATCCAATTCTCCTTGTAACCCAAGAGCTTCTGCTTGTAAATATGATGCTTCAGAAACCATTAAATTCTTTTTTGCTAAATATATTTTTTGATTTTGTGCTTGTTCTCCCCTTAATCTTGAAAGTGTTTGTGGTCTGCCTTCTTCCATTTGATTAGCTAACTGATAAGAAGCAGTTAATTCTTTTATCTCTGCTAATTTCCTTTTTATTTCTGTATTCTTGCTAGCAAGGGTTTGTTGTTTTTGTTCTATATCTCGTTTATCCTCTTCTGCTAATTGCATTGCTCCCCTACCTGTTAATTCTCCAGCTTCTTTTCCAGTTTCACCTAATAAATCTGACACCTGTTTAGCTAAATCTGTTTCTTCTTGTGTTAATAAATCTTGATAATGTTTTATTAAATCATCATTTGCTTTTACATCTACTCCAATTCCAGCAGCTGCACTATCAGCTACTGAACCAGTGTCGCCAGGTATTCCAGTTCCTATATCTATCTCTGGTATATCTGTTAATGTATCTGCTGTAACTGTTCCACCACCTATCTTGTCTCCTAAAGTCCAACCAGCTCCTAATAACATATTGGCTTCTGTGCCACCAATATCCACAACTTTTTTCTCTCCAGTTGGGGAAGTTAGGGTTGCTTGATTTTTTTTATAAATTCTATCAGAATTTGGGTCTCGCCAAATCTGTTCTTCTGTTAAACCAGCTAATTCTGCTGGGTCAGATATATAAGTAGCTCCTGGTGGTGGTTGTCCAGCAGTTGGTGCTGGCACACCCACTCCTACTGGCGTTGATTGTCCAGTAGCAGGGTCTATCCAGCCACTATCTTGACCACCAGCCATTGATACCCGACCACCCGCTTCTGGTGGTGGTGATGGTGGTAATAAACCACTTAAATTTGGTCCATAACCAAAATCTACTTCTCCTGTCGGTAATGGTTGTCCAGGTTGAACTTGTAATCCAGCAATAGCTTTTTTAAAATCTTCTGGACTTAATTGTTGTCCCAATCCTTGTCCTGGAACATCTCCAAAAATAGAAACAACATCAGCTATATTGTATTGTGATAAATTTGAAAGTCCAGCACTTTCTGCAAAATCACCTATCTGTTTTCCTTTATTTACTCCAGCTATTTGTGGAAACCCAAATTCTGCATCTAAGCCAATAAGTTTACCATCTTTAATAGCATAAATGTCTCTACCACTACCAAACACTTCACCCTCTTCTGGAACCCCAAAGGTTGCTGTTTGTGCTGGAACATCTCCAAAAGCAGGATTTGATATTGTTGCTTGTCTGCCTTGTTGTCTTGTTGGTTGACGAGATGGATTATAACCAGTTTGTAATTCCCATCTTCTTCGTTCTTCTGGTATCATGGTTTGCCAACCACCACTAGCATATTCTTCAGCAGTCATTCGTTGTTGTCTTCCTTGACGTTCTCCTACATCTCTTGGTGGTATATATTGACCAGTTACTTTTGGTGGATTAATTTGAACATTAGGGTCATTAAAAGCTCCAGTTAAACCCTTTGGTATTCCAGATTCTTTCTTTAATTTTTTGTTTGGGTCATTAAAATTTTGTATAAAATTAGCCATATTATTTTATTGAAATTAAATTAATTATTCTATTCAAAATATCTTTTATTTTTTTATCATTAATCTTATCAATCTCTTTACTAATTGATTTTTTTTCTTTTCTTTTAAGTTCTCTAATATTTATTACTTTATTCATATTAATCAGTATTTACCACATAATCCTCTTTAGGCACTTTATCATAATAAATGCGAAAATTACGGCAATCACCAGTACCAGTTCCACCACCTTGTTGTTTAATATAAAGTTGAAATAAATCACCCTGAGTAGCTGTAAAATCTTCTGAATAATTAACATAACTACTAGTATCATTAATTCGTTCAGTACCCACAGCAACATCATTAACATAAACCCTAGCTCCAACTTCACCACCATCACCAGCACTATCTTTAGCGTCAAATTTTATCCTAACCTCACCATCCCTATAAATAGCTATTTCTTTCTTTTTTGTATATGCTGTTCCATTAGCTACACTGCGTTCTGTATCAGCACTAGCTTTTAAAGCATCAGATGCTTCTAATTGAATAGCAGCACTATCAATAGATTCAGAAAAAATCTTTATTTCTGTTGTGCTTGTAGCAACGCCCACCAAAACAGTATAAGTACCCTTGCTAGTTCCAATAGTTTTATCATCTTGTACAAAATAATCTTCCCCCTCTGACAAACCACTAAATCCTCCAACTCTACCAGCTACTTGTACTTTTCCAGAATTACCATCTGTTTTATTTTCAATAGCAAATCCTAAAAACTTTAATTTGGTAGAATCATTGGCATCACAAGCATAAACTTCATTATCACTTGTACTCTGATAAATAGCTACTGGTAATGTTGCACCATTAATAGTTTCTCCATAATCCAAATTTCTAATATTCATTACATCTGTATCATCTAAAACGGTTGCTCCGCTGTCTTTTAAATTAGTGCCCACGGTTGCTCCTTCGGTTGCATTATCATCTGGTATGTTTCCATCATCATCAACAATATCTGACCAATTTTCTCCTTCATCAGGTTCTTCTAATGGCTTCTCGTTTGGTGCTGGAGTATCATCAATTTCAAAACCCTTCTGTTCTTTTGGTAATTCCATTCCAATAGGAACAAAGTTTGGTTCTATGTTTTTTGGTGTAATTGCCATATTAGTCTAATTTAAGATATTTAAACTCAGGAGTTGTAGTAGCAGTTCCTAACAATTCAACTCTAATCTGCAACATTTCACAAGCGGGTATATTAGTATCAATGTGATATGATGTTACACCAGTTCCCATATTAGCGGTTGTATAAGTTCCAATCGTAGTAAAACTGTCTGTTAGATTAATTCTAAACTTTATCTGTATTCCCTCACTGGCTGCTAATTCTTTTGCTAAATAAAACTCTAAATGATTAAAACTTCTTTTATTAAGATGTGTTCCCACTTGATATAAAGGGCTGTCAAAATATGCTTTAGTATAAGTTGTTGTATGTAAATAGGAAGTAGGGCTTGTTAAATCAATCCCATAAGTAGCATTGTCTCTCCATCCAATAAGTAAAGTGTCTCTAGTAACGGGAAATAATGCCCCAATAACTGTTGGATTAGCACTCCCCATAGTAAGAGTGCTAATTGTGTGTTCAAAATTAACAATATTACCTTTAGAAGTTTCCATTAAACTATACACACCCAAACCATCTGTAATATTAATTGAACTTATACCAAAAAATAATCTATCTTTAAAACTACACATAGCTCCTGGATATGGCTCTAAATATTTACCACCTGCTGTGTTAGCAACTGATTGCGGAATTTGAGCTATTTTCCACGCCTGCACTCCATTTGATTTATAAATATCACCATCTATTCCAGCAAGTATATATAGATAACCGCCCATATTGATCATTGCATTAACTCCATTTTCATTCAGTATAATTGGTTTGCCATAAGTTGTTGCACTGCCATCCCACGGGAATATATCAGCTATACGATTATCAAAAATATCATCACCTTTCCAAGTTCCTATCATTAAATTGTTGCCTTGTTCTGCTAGACATTTAACACGATAATCTTCTGGCAATGTTAATGCTTGTGGTGTCCAAGTATAAGTGCCCCCCGTTGCATCATCAAAATTTTGTCCTGATACTTCTGCCAAAGAAGCAATATATCTACCAGCTCCAATATAAAGTTTGTCATCTAGTTTAGACACTAAACAAGGATGCCAAAGCGAATCTGTGTCTAAATCTGTTTGAAAAGAATTCCAAGCTGGTGTCCCCGAAAGCGGTCCATAGGTTTCAAGGGTTGTAGCTCCAACTAATACCAGATGATCCTTCCAAACTGCTAAACCCTGTCCTGAACCAAGTTTATCTGCTAATTCAGCCCAAGAAGCACCATCATTAGCAGAATTATAAACCACCCCATTGCTATCAAGAGCATAAATCTCCTCTGGCGCTGATGGATTTCTAACTATCCATTTCACTTGTGCGTCTACTGTAGTGCTTGATTTTTTAACAGGAATAGTATTCAGCTTAACTACTCCAGGCACACTATAAATATCTAAATTCCTCATATCACCAAAACCAACATGGGGGCTTTGTGCTATGCCCTGTGATGGGGCTTGTATGATTAATGGTTTTGGCTCTGCCATATTATTTAAAAGCTCGTTTTTTAGTTGTTATTATTGTTTTTAATTCTTTATCTCTGTTTGCCCAGTAATCTATAATGTCTCGTTCATCTCCAAATATTTGTTGAGCAATGTTGCCAGCATGTGGTAGTTTCTTTTCAATTAAAAATGGCAAAGACGCATGTCTTGCCAAATAGTCGTGGTGTATTACTGGGATGCCTGGTGTCTTGCTAATGTGAACAAATTTTTGAGTTCCTGTTCCGTCATCTGAAATAGTCACAGCAGTTCCACCTTCTGTTGTTGCAATCTTAAAAGTATCAGTTGCTTTGTCTCTAACATAATAAACAGTAGTGTCTGCTGTCCAACCAGAAGGCATAACTCCAGCAGTTGAAAGAATTACCGTATTTCCATCAGAAAGTCCATGTGCTGTAGCATTTAAAATTTCAGTAGCATTAGTCGCTGTATAAGTAACATAAGCAAGTTTAGACATTTCTCTATTAACATAACATCTAAGTCCGTTTGTCTCTGCATAATCTGGACAAGGGCGAATATAAATATAATCTCCCATCTTAGTCCAGTATAGTGGATCACCTCTATTAGCTGTATCTGTATTATAAAGCTCTACAAAATCATCAAGGTCTTCAAACTCTTCTCTTTTTAAATCCATTTCTACAGCATCAGCATCTAAAATTGATACCTTTAAAATCTCTAAAACCTCTTTAGTAAAAGTTCCTACCTTATAAGCATTAGTGCCTGCAACCAAGCTCTGTGTTTCTACTGGCACAGAAGCATGATTAACATCATCAAAAGAACCTCTAGGAGCAGATTGTGAAGCCAAATACCAGTATCTGTCTAGCCCTTGATTAACCCTAGCAATCTTATCTCTAAGTGCATAAACTACATCAGTTGTTCCGCAAATGCGGTTTATTTCATCTCTAATTGTATTTTTTGTTATTGCGTCAAAAAATTTCATATAATTATTTAATTATTAATATATTTTTTCGCCTAAATGATTAACTTTTATGCGAGGATCTGTCCATATTTTATATCCTGCCTTCTTGGCTTCACGGCAAAAAAACCAATCTTCACCTAATTTACATTGTCCTGTATCAAACCATTCAAATTGAAACCAAGGGCGAGGTATTTTATGAAAAATATCACATTTAATTAAAATAATCCCTGTTCCAGTAGCTTTACATTCAAAAGTCTTTTTATATTTTGGGTCATCGTTTTCTTCCAATTTAATAATAGTTACCTCATCGTCCAAATATTTAATTATCTGCCCTTCTTCATATCTAGGATGATAAGCTACTCCAATAATATCTTTTTTATTAGCCATTAAAGCATCTAGTGTATCAGGCGGAAAAATCATATCATCATCAATCATTAATAAATAATCTGACTTATTGTTAATTGCCTGTACTGCAATGTAATTTCTGTTCTCGGCAATAGTATAGCCATGTTCTGCAAGCGGAATATGAAAATCATATCCACCATGGATGACTAAATTTAATAAACTTTGAAATGTTTTAGAATTAATCCCACGATTAGTTGGGACAGCAATAGTGCATTTAAAATTCATATTGTCCAATATGCTTAATTTTTAAATCATGATTTGCCCAAACTTTAATCCCAGCTTTTCTAGCATCTTCACAGAATATCCAATCATGACTTCTTTTAATACTTCCATTATCATTCCACTCATATTTAAACCAAGGTTGTGGAAGCTGTTTGAAAACATCTGTTTTTATCAATAAACACCCTGTTCCTATCGCTTTTACTTTAAATAGTCCATTATTACCTTTTTCGTTTAAAAACTCCACTACGGGCGTCTGAACCTCATATTTAGTATTATAAATTCCACCTACTATGTCTTTATCACATAAAAGCAAATCACTTAGAGTATTGGATGGCAAAATCATGTCATCATCTACAAAAAATAAATAATCACATTTTTTCTGTAATGCCTGTGCAGCAATATAATTTCTATTTTCTGAAGTGTTATAGCCCCGAGTAGCAACAATAAGTTCAAAATTTATTTCTGGTGAATAAACTATTAAATCCATTAAAGATTTAACTGTCTTGGCTTTTATAAGTCTATTAGTTGGAACGCCAATAGCGATTTTTAATTTATTTTCCATAGTGTTGATAATTATTATTTTTCTTATCAAATTTTATATGACACTTACGACATAATGGCAAATAATCTTCTAAATTTCTACTATATAAATGGTCAACATTTGCCCAATCTTTTGCTTGTTTATTACAATGCAAACACTTGTATTCATTTGCATTGCCCTTTTTTGCTCTTATCCACTCGTGAATTGATGAATAAGAAGCCTTTTCTCCCTTCCAAAAATGATGTTTTTTCCCTCTTGTTTTTAATTTTATACTTCCAACCATATCTTTTGCATAACATTCATGCGAACAATATTTTATTTTTCTTCCGTTTCTTTTTCTTGTTACAAATTTTTTACCACAATATTTACATATATATTCAACTTGTCCTCCTAAATTTTTTTCTTTATTCCAAGGAATATAACCTTTTTTAAATGGCATATTGTTATGGAACCTTATCGGATATAGCGGTTCCACCTGCTTATCCGATAGGAACAATATTAATTAATATTATTTATTATAGCATTAACGGATTTAATTGTCAAAACAATAACTTTTTTGGCTAATCTTAGCCAATTTACGCAACCCGCACGTCCATTACGAACTCAGACCACTGGGCAGGCCAGTCAAAGCCGTAGTCAATACGAGAAACAATACCAATACCTGAAGTAGGACCTGCTGCGGCAGTAACTGGGTCTTCAATAAACTTAGCTTGTCCCCAAGTGGCTGGAGCTAAACCAAGCTGACCACATCTCTTTACACCAGCAAATAAGTGACCACCAGAGGCATGTGAGTTTGAAAGATAACAATCAACACCCATATAGTGGAAACCTTTTTGAACAGGAATACCATTCTTCAAAGCATTATCAGCAATATTGTAACCATTCAATTTGTTACTTTTCTTTAAACTTAATTAAACACTTTTGAACCAGTGTTTTTTAATTAAGTTTTTAAAGAACGGATAGGATATTTCTACCTATCTCTACATATTTCTATGTAGTTCGGACTGTCGCTTCACTCATTAAGAGTGTCCTCTCACTCAGTCTCTGCAGCTGGCATAATGCCTTGCTGAGGGTTGCCTTCGCTTTTGCGATTAGGTGTTCCCCATTAATCAGAGAGGATTTAATCAGGCCAATGAATTTAATTCCAGCCTGTGCGAATGCTTCCAACGCTTGAAAATCTTGTGGTCTTAAAACAAGGAAAACACCTCGTTCAATTGATAAATCCACACCATTGTTGGTGTAAATCTTTGTTTTAACTGCACGAATAATATCATCAATATTTGAAGCAGATACTGTAATCTGAGTATCATCATCAGCTGTTGGGTCTGTTAAATCACCAATACCAAAGTTAACCCAGCTTCCATGTTCTGCTAAAACTAATGTTTCAACTTCTTCACTCATTTGCTTGCCATGATATTCAGCCATTGTCATTTGATTAACATAAGTTTGCTGTGCTCTGTCTATTTCATCAATAAATGAAGCTACCATTTTGGTAGAACTAATTGTTAATGTTTCTGCTGTAATAGTGAAAGCATTATAGCGATAAGCTGTTCCGCGAGTTCCAGCTACAACTGAAGATTCTGTTGAAATATAACCATCAATTTTACTATAATTGTTGGTATAAATAACTTCCATAACATCTCTCCATGTACTTGGTTTGTTCAATCTATCACGTAATTTTGCTACGTAATCATATTTATTATAAGCAACTGTATTAAAAGCCATATATTCTAAATAATCTTAATTTCTATACAACAAATGCGACTGCAACCAGATTATACCCGAATTGGTTCAAATTGAGCTTGATTTTTTTCTTTATTAACACGAGCATCAATAACTTTTCCAGCTAACTCTGGATCTTCAGGAGTTTGATAAGTTCCATCATCATTCTTCTTATCAACCCAATATTCAACCTCGCCTTTAAAATCTCCACCTGATTTTCCTTTTCCATCAGGCATAGCATCTCCAGCATCTCGTTTGTTTTTATTGGCTGTAAGTTTTGATTTTATGTATTCCATGCCTACTACTTCTTCTACATCTAAATCAAGTCTTTTTGCCTCATCTAAAATAAGCTTTTGGTCATCTTGATGAGTAATACCTTCGGTTTTTAAAGTCAATTTATTTAACCTTTCTTTATAATCTGGTTCATTTGAAGCCTCTTTTTTAGAAGGAGGATCTTCAAGCTTTTTAGGTTCTTTTGGTTTAATAGGTTCTTCTTTTTTAACCCATTTGCCATCTTTTTGTTCAAACCCTTCGCCTTTTTTAGCCCTGCTATATAGTTGTTTATTACTATGATGCAAGTCATCTGCTGACTTTATTGCCTCAGCAATTTGTTCAGCATTTTCCTCATTTTTAAGAGAATTGAGAATCTCGTGTATATTTCCCATATATTTAGTAGCGATTATGGTAACCGCAAATTAATTGTTAAGTTAAGAGCTTAACACTCTAAGTTTATTTATCTATCACTTTCTCTACCAATAATATGTAATTTTCCACTAAAATAAACTGGTCCTGCACTACTTGTGGTAGCATATACCATAATATTGGTTGTTGAGTTAATCAAAAATGGAAATTCATTTGTACCAGCAGCAAGCCGTGTGTCTGAACCAGGATATTGTCGGAGATAGAACATTGAACTTGTAGCAGTTGCTCCATCCTGCGCAGCACCATCAGCGCCAAAAGCATTTCCTAATCCATCCATTAAAGTACTAGCACCAGCATCTTCGCTTAAAATTGTAGCATCATCACTAGCAATAACTGTAGCGGTTGATGTTGTAACACCCAACCTCACACTTGATGTAGCTTTGCTGGTATTTTCTATCCATAAATCAACTAAATAGAAATCATTATACTGAGGAAAGCCACCGTTTGGATCAAAAATAGCTTGAGTATAAGTTGCAGTTGTAAAATCAATAACTTCATAAAAATGTTCTGTTTTATTCTTATCATCACCCAAGTTAAACTTATCATAAAGAGTCATCTCACTATAAATGTCTCCTCCAGGAAAAGCTCCCAAAGTAATATCTTCAGTAAACTGTCCTTCTGCTTCATTGTAAACATAATCGCCCTGTACATGAATATTTTGTGTTACTGAGTAGGCATATAAGGCACTACCAATACCTAAAACCGCAATTAATGAAATAACTACGTAAAATATTCCATTATTTTTTCTTGTTTTCATATTTTTTCTTATCTTTTACTTTTTTAACTTTTACTTTAGAGGCTCGACTACTTCCTCTTTTTTTTACAAGTATTTTTTTTGTTCTCTCTTCTTCTTGTTCAATAATTTTGTCAGCCAATGTGGGCTGTTTTTTGTCATATAACATACTTTTCCTTTTAATTAATTATTTAAAATTCATCAATAGCTATTGCTTGAATAAACGCTTGTGCTCCAATATTCAAATCTCCTGTATCATTAGATTTAAGAAGAAATCTAACATAGTTTGTTCCCGTAACATCATAATCATAACTCCAAGAAGTAGTGGCTGTGCCTGGTACCCAAGTAGTTACATAAGGAGCAATGCTTGGTGTAGTTGTTCCATTACCAGCTAAATTAGGAGTAGATGTAGAATACATCATGTCGTAATAATCAACACTATCATAAGAAGCCATTAATCTAACATCAACTGTTGAAGTAGACACAGAACCAACTGCTTTAAAATTCAATCTAACAGTTTCAACTCCCGTAGTAACAATTCTTTGAGTAACAGTTCCACCATCATAAGTTGGGTCAGTGTTTGTTGCATTTGCCATTACATAAACATTGGCGGGTAATTTCTCGGCATCACCAGTAGTACCAACTAAAGTAACTAATCTGGAATAACTACCACCAAATAATTCTCCGACCTTTTCTTTGATTTGTCCAAAATTAGCATAAACATTCAATGCTAAAAGAAGAACAACTAAAATGTAAAATACTTTTTTCATAAATTTATACGGCTTTGTTAAAGCCATTGTTACTTTTTAAATTATCTTTATAAGATTCTATTTTTTTAATACCTTGTTCTATAAAATCCTTACTCATTATGTATGCCCGATATTTCTCACCTAATAATTCATTATCTGCACCCTTATCAATTACTGGTTTGTTATTTTCAACTATTTCATTAAAAACCCATTTTATAGCTTCTAAATAATGTGGGTCACTCATTAA
>Ga0255055_10000293_pt1 | contig 39473 bp, 29 predicted proteins | sample JV7_2_27_MG_FD_188633 | JGI IMG/M metagenome (GOLD analysis project Ga0255055, IMG submission 188633) | Seawater microbial communities from Jervis Inlet, British Columbia, Canada - JV7_2_27 | ecosystem: Environmental > Aquatic > Marine > Inlet | place: Canada: British Columbia | collected... | reverse complement strand
TGGAATCCCATTAAAGCGTCATTCCGGCGAAGGCCGGAATCCAGTGATTTCAGTATGTTCTGGATGCCGGATCAGGTCCGGCATGACGAATTCGGACTTTTTACGATTTCATCAATTTTCATTATTCAATATTTTGCCTAACAGGCTGGACTTAAATCCCAGTTTTTGCTTTAAGGATAATATAAGTTCACAACCTTTGGAGCCAGCGGATTATGCAGAAAACGTATCTTTTCTACGATATCGAAACTACCGGACTCAATAAAGCTTTTGACCAGGTTTTGCAGTTCGCGGCAATTCGCACAGACCGGCGAATTAAGGAAATTGAACGGTACACGATTAAGGTTCGGCTGCGGCCGGATGTAATTCCATCTCCCGGTGCAATCATTACCAACCGTTTGTCAATCGAAGATTTGACAGATGGATTGTGTGAATTTGAGGCCATTCGCCAGATTCATCAGATAATGAATACGCCCGACACCATCGGTCTGGGATATAACACGCTGGGCTTTGATGATGAGTTCCTGAGGTTCTCGTTTCATCGCAACCTGCTGCCTCCCTATACGCATCAGTACCGCAATGGCTGTCGACGAATGGATTTACTTCCGATAGCCGTCATGTTCTGGCTTTACCGAAAAGAGGTCATAACATGGCCGCAGATAAACGGGAAACCCTCGCTAAAACTGGAGCATTTGTGTGAAACCAACCAGTTGACCACAGGACCGTCCCATGATGCCGCCGTTGACGTAGGGGCTACGATGGAGCTTGCCCGCAGGTTTATCCAGGACAGACAGATGTGGGATTATCTGTTGGGTTATTTTGAAAAGGAAACGGATGCGCATCGGGTCCTGGAGATGCCCATCTCCTTTCAAAGTGCTCTGGGCGAACACCGCAAAGGGCTCATGGTTGGCAGTGAATACGGTCCTCGGTTAATGTATCAGGCGCCGGTGCTGTCAATCGGTAACTCAATCCCTTATTCAAATCAAACCCTGTGGCTGCGGCTGGACTTGCCGGAACTAAAGGAAACCAAAGCGGACACCATCGATGATTCCACATGGATTGTGCGCAAACGATATGGCGAGCCCGGTATTATACTGCCGCCCCACCAGCAATACTGGAAATTTTTAAGTGCTGAACGCAAAACCATCGTTTCTGAAAATCTTAAATGGTTGCAGTCCAATTCTGAAATATTTCAGAAAATTGCAGGTTACCACCGAGAATACAGCTATCCTTTTATCCCTAATCTGGATCCCGAGGCAGCTCTTTATCAGATTGGCTTTTTCACCCGTTCCGATGAAAAATTATTCGTAAAGTTTCAAACAGCGCAGATAGAAGAAAAGCAGAGAATTATCAATCGCCTATCAAGTGAAGATGCCCGCATGCTGGCAAAACGGCTGCTATGCAGGAATTATCCAAAAAATCTTCCGGACAGTGTTACCGAAGAGTTTGAAGCCTATTTGGGTCGGGTCAATCCACTGCGCAAGGATAAAGCAATAGTGGATTATAAGGGGGAGCCCCGGCTGACACCATCTGTTGCTTTGGCAGAAATCAAGCGCCTTAAAAAATCTGCCAGACTCGACAGCCGGCAAGTGGAATTACTGGACGATTTGCAAAATTATATAAAAATTAATTTTCCGAGGAACAAGGCCGGCAGGCAGTTGACGATTGGCAAAAATTTCTAATGAAATCCTGGCAGGGCACCATCACTAGATCGTCTTTAAAATTAATTAGCCAAACCGTCGGCCACAGTGGACCGCCCGACTTATTAATTTTTAGTCCGGCGGACTAATCTTCGGGCAACTCGGACACCTTCAGATCCACATCGAGCTTGCGGACCTTAGCGCTAAATTCCTTCACTAACTGTTGCAGCGCAAGCTTGTTTTTATCCTCAAATGAGAGGATCGGTGTGGTGCGTTTCCGTTTGGGTGCTGCAGCCTTTTTTATGCCAGCCCCCTGCTCCCCGGCACTGGATTTAAGATCGGCCAGGGCTTGCTGGATATTGTCATAGCGGAGATTTGGATCGCGCTGGCAGCATTTAATGACAAACCTTTGCAGGTCTTTCGACAGATCCGGAACCCCCGCGGCAGGATCCGGGATATCCTGGTTCAGGTGCATCTCCTCCAGGATGTGACCATCGTCCTCGCGAAACGGTCTGCCTCCCACAATCATTTCATAGGTTGTAATCCCCAATGCATAAATATCGGTACGCTCATCCATAGCGTCACCTGTAATCTGTTCCGGGGCCATGTAGGCCAGGGTGCCAAGTGAGCTGAAATCTTCAGTACCGATCGGGCAGGCCAGCCCGAAGTCCAGAATTTTTAAGCGATCATCCCGCTGGACAATGATGTTTGACGAATTGATATCGCGGTGGATAATACCGCGACTATGGGCATACTGGAGGCCGGAACAGATTTGAATTAAATAGCGGACCGCTAAACTCGGCGGGATGGTTTTGAGGCGCTTCAGCATTTTGATTAAAGGTTCGCCTTCAATATATTCCATGATTAAAAAAACGGTCTGAAACCGTTCCTCAATGTCGTAAACCTTAATGATGTTTTCATGGTCCAGACTTGCAATGGTTTTGGCCTCATTTTGAAAATTACTTAAAAAATCAGGCTGCATGGCCAGATCGTGCCGCATCATTTTAATGGCCACAGGCATGTTCAGCCCCAGATGCAGGCCTTTGTAAATAATGCTGAATCCGCCGCGCCCGATAAAATCCAGCGCTCATAGTATTTACGAATATCTTTGCGGTGCACCTTGAATGCATTGCTGATTTGCTTAACGGTTTTAAAATTGGTGCTTTATTTCTGTTTAACAAGTTCATACTCTTGAACCACTAAAAGCCATTTACTGCTTAGAACAGATTTGATAGATTTTGTCATGGGTAACAGCCTCCTTGGTAGGATTAGTTGATAAGATTGGTCTCTTATCTCTATCCTACCAGCTGTTACCTAAATTATGAAGAACCACACTCAGGCGGATGCCTCTGCCTTAATAATCCGCTTCCGGCGGACTAATGGAAGCCTCCGGCTCGCCCGCAGGGTGGAATGTAATGAGATAAAATGATTTTCATCCATTTAATACAATCCCAACTTCGCATTACATTTCATGCAAGATTTAGGCGGAGGTTAGGATATCATGCGCCTTCGGGCCGCAATTGAAAAGCAGGTCGAAGGTGGACAGGTTGGCAATAAAATCGCCCCAGAGCTGTGGATAAACACGGGACGGGGGGGTGCCGAATTGAACCTGAATTCCTTTCTGCTGGAACAAAGCGGCATCCAGATATCCGGCAGCGGCCTTCTGAGCCAGATAGACTGAAGCCCCCAGATGCCGGCATATTTCTATCAGCATTTGCTGGCCCGAGGCTTGAATCCCTAATTCGGAAAATAGTTTGATCTCGGTTTTAATTTTAAGCTGCTGGAATAAATAGTGAATGAGCTTCAGATTCAGGTCGAAGAGTTTTTCAAACCGTGCCAGATAAGTATCTTCAATAAATGGCAAATGCTCGGCAAAATACGGTGCTTTCGCATAGGCTGATTTAAGGCTTGCCAGATGCTTGGCGACCCACGCAAAGTCATGACAAATGCCGACTTGATCGATACGTTGCAACCCCAGACCTTTTTTCCATACCGGAACTGTCAGCCACAATGTTCCCTGATCATTTTTAAAACGATTGCGAGTTGTCCAGGTTGTGCCTCTGGGAAACTGTACCGTATCAAGGACAACAAAAACATCCGACAAATAGGCCTTATAAAAAAAACCTGAAAATGGTGCGAAGTAGGGTTGGTTGGTGGAAATGACCATAGAAGCTATCTTAAAAGTAAGTGCAAGGTAAAAAAAAGTGCCTAAAGTTATGGTGTTGCTTTGCTCCATCTTTTATATAAATGACAGAATTCCTTAACTTTAGTCACTTTAGTTCACTTCTAACTTTAGCGCACTTGTTGGGAGGCATTTTAGGCACTTTCTTTTCAAGATGCGTTAATCACATCAAGCATTTCGCCAACCACCCAGTCCACGTCTTCGTACGGAATCTGACAGGTGCCGACTCTTTGGTGCCCACCACCGCCGTATTTTAGGACCATGCTGCCCACATTGATCTGGGATGTATGGTTAATTATGCTGTGGCCTACAGATATCATCGCAAAGGCCCTATTTTTTCCGTTGGGGAGCCGGTTTGAAAACACACTGGAAAAAACGACCCTCTTTTTCCGCCCTATCTAAAATCCAGTTCCACTTGCGAACTTTAAATCGGCAGAATCTCCATCCGGCTTTTCAATCAGCCAGATGCTCCACAAAAATGGATCGCGGCGTATGGGTAAAATCGGATTTTATTTAGATACGTCAAGTTTTGTAAACTTGGCGCCTTTAAAAGATACGTCTACAAATAGCCCCTTGACGTCGAATACAAAGCCAATGATGTCGCCGTCGGCGTTCCGCGAGGTGCCGCTATCGCCTCCCCCCGTGGTAACGAGCGCCACGTTGCCGTCGACACCGGCTTCCCAGCCTTTGCTTTCCCTGAATTTTTTTAAAGCCGCATCCGTCATAAACGCAATTACCCAGTCTTTGGCTTCCGCGCCGATTTGAGCGCCAAAGGAGCCGGACACCACGTTATAATAGCCAACGGTTTTGCCATCAATTCTCAAGGCGCCCCGACCATATTCGCCGCCGACAAGCAGTCCGACCTTAACCACATTCGGCATAATGAGCAGTGCCTTCGACTTCCTGGCAAACTGTTTGGCGTCTTTGACCTGCTTGTAAAATCGAACCATGACTTCGTCAGCGCCGGCGTCAATCTTTTTGGCCGTATCGGCGTAAACCATTGCCGTGAGACCGAAAGAAAAAACAAGCATTGTGAATACGCACAAATAAAAAGCATTGGAAAATTTAGCGGGATTTTTTAATTGTTTCGTTTTCATAGGCTTCATTTCCTCCTTAGCGTAACTTTATTTCCTGGAACGGCAAGTTGTATTTTTTTGCCAGGGCCATGAGATCTGCTTGCAGCGTAATCTCCTTGCCGCTTTGAGACGGCAGCCGGATGTCCTTGTCGCCCACCACAAAGATCTGAATTTTCTGAAGATCAAAAAGCTGCATGGCAAGTCGACGAAGATCTTCTTTAGTAGCTCTCATAAAGGCATCCTGTATTCGCTCCAGGGTATCGAGTGGTTCTTTGCGAAGATGGTAGCGACCATAGACGTCCACCAGCTCGGTTTTGGAGTCCACGTTAAAGACAAAACCGTTCAGGGCGTCGAGCCGCTTTAATTCAAGCTCTTTTTCAGGGATCCCCTGCCGCAGTGCATCCATCATTCTTAAGGTCTCTTCGATAGCAGCTCCGGTCTGATCTCCCTTGCACCCGATATAACCCAAAAGCAAACCGGCTCTCCATTTATAGGTTTGATAGAAACCGGCAGAATAAACCAGTCCCAGATCATCCCGCAAACGTTTATACAGTAAAGAATCGTTGCCACCGAAAACGTTCATCAACAGGCTCGCTTTCCAGTAATCCGGGTGGGTACGCTTTTTGCTCGGCAGATTTATTATAATCTGGGATTGAACCTGCCCGGGTTTATTGATAAGCGCCAGAACCGGCGCGGTGGCAGCCGGATCATTTAGAATGCGTTCCGGAGCTTTGGTTTGCGGGAAGGCTTTAAGAAACTTCTTCAGCCCAAAAATTATTTTTTCTTTTTCAATATCTCCGGCAATCGCCACGGTCATGTTTGCCGGAACAAAATATTTCTTCAGAAACCGCTTTAAATCCTCCCGTGTAATGGCAGGAATGGTTTGCAAAGCGGTCAGGGGATCCCGGCCGTACGGGTGGTTTTTAAAATGCCAGATCTTGCTTTCCCGCATGACCACCGACTGCGCATCGCCGCCCTGTCTTTTAAGCGAAACCAATTTCTGATTTTTTACAACCTGCAGCAATTCGGGATCAAACCCGGGTCGGGTCAAAACCTCCTGCAATAAGTTTAACCCCTTTTCCCAATCATCTTTGATCAGCGAAAGATGAACCGATGTCTGTTCTTCATCAATCGAAACCCCAAGCTGTATTGCATTTTCATCCAGCACTAGAGCCAGTTCATTGGGAGACAAGGTCTCCGTCCCTCCTCGAATGATGGAAGCGTTGAGAATGTCAGTTAAGCCTATCTGGGATGCAGCCACATCAACCGAACCGACTTTTAGCAAAATAGTCAGATCAATCAGGGGCAGCTCAACATCCGGTAAGTAAAACACTTTTACCTTTTCAACATCAAACATCTCGGCAGCCGGATAGCGAATTTTTTGAGGATCCCGCTTAAATGAAAGTGGATGTTTCCATCCATCAGGGGTGGGAAAGCTAGACTTATTTTCACGGCTGCCCTTATAGTCCGCATTTGCCGATGCACTGCCGCTTACGGTGCGAACTTCGCTGTATTGCGCGGGCGGCTTTTCAGATGGCCCGCCCGGGATAACATAAACCGTGGTTTTATTATCTTTACGAATATATTTCCTGGCCGCCGCGCGGATGTCCTGCGGGGTAACGGCATCGATGCGTTTCAGGTAGTTTGTCAAATAGCGCCAGCCGACCTGAACCTCAAGGTTCGTCAGCGTTCCGACCAGACTTTCGTTGCTGCGCATTCTATCCAAAAAGTCGCGCTGATTGAGTTTTTTGATGCGTTGAAGTTCCCGGGACGATACGAGCTCGGTTTTAAATTTTTCGACTTCGGCAACGAGCAGGTTTTCAAGTTTTTCACAGGATTTGAGATACGCCTGACGTTTTTCTTCTTCATTAAGCTGACCTGCACCCATCTTCAGTTCCGCGGGCTCGTTGGGCGATCCTCCGAGGGTGACCATGCCCCCATAACGATTGTCCGGGTTGTACACCCAGGCTTCAACGGCAAGGCCTTTGTTGGTAATGTTTTGGGTCATGCGAGCGCCGCGGCCATGGCTTAATACCATTGTCATGGCATCCAGCGCGTAGAAACCCGGGGTTCCCATTTTGGCACTGTGATACCCGATCCTTACCAGGGGGGTCCGCGCGCCTTTCAAAAAACGAATGTTTTTGCGAGGTCCGTGCTGGATGGGTTCCTGCGTAACCGCCTCGGGAGCACGTATACCGGAAGGATAGCGTCCAAAGTAAAGTTTGGCCATCTTTTTCGCCTGTGCGAGGGTAACATCTCCAACAAGGACGCAAACGGTATTGGCGGGCGTATAATATTCTTTATGAAATTCTATGGCATCCCGAGTGCTGTATCTTTCCATATCGCTTTTCCAGCCGATGGTAGGATTGCGATAGGGATGGGCGGTATAAGCCGCCGCATTGAGATCCAGCCAGCCAGCTCCAGCGGGATCATTGATGTACCTGAAGGCCCACTCCCGCTGAACCACCTCTTTTTCAACGTAAAATTCCCGCCATGAGGGTTCAAACAACTGCTCACTGATGATGGAAAACCACTGCTCCAGCATGTCTGACGGCACCGAAGTCATGTACTGGGTCTGGTCTTTGGTCGTAAACGCATTGATCCTTACGGCACCGTTTTTGCCCAGCTGGGAGGAAAATGCCTGTGGAATATATATTTTTTGCACTTGCGCACGCAGTTTGTCCATCTTGGCCCGTTTTTCCCGGATCAGCTTCCGGTCGGGAATCCGCTTTTTCTGTTCAGAGAGAATCGCCTGATAGGCCGATTCGATCTGTTTCTGCAAATTTTCGTCCTTTTCGACATCCAGGGTACCGAAATTTTTGGTCCCCTTGAACATCATATGCTCCAGCAAATGTGCAATGCCGGTTTTGCCGGTTGCATCCAGAGCCGACCCCGCACGAATCGCCAGCCGCAAGGCCACCTGGGGCGTCGCCGGTCGCTCGACCACCAGAAACATCATGCCGTTTTCAAGCTGGAATTCTTTTACGTCGAGCTGAATGTTTACCGACATGTCGGATGCCGGATAGCCATTTCCTGACAGAAACAGCAGCACCAAAAAAACCTTGATGATTTTAACAAAACGCATATGGATCTCCTCCCAGGGCAAGCTTCAAGGGTAATAGTCGTTTAAACGGGCTCAAAGTTTTTTTAAAATTGAATCGCGTTATAAATAATAAGATATAATGGCCAGAATCGATTTGTCAAAATCAATAAACTTTAACCCATACAAATCGCATCTAAATTATGTCCCATCCCTATTGGGCAAATTCGTAAAATTTAATTTTTAAAAACCGACCCGTTTAGAGCGTTTGTCAGAATAATGTTCCGACAGCGGTGGTTTTTTGAATCTTTTTTGGGTTATTAATAGCGTCTAATATAGCTGGGTCCAAACGCTCTAATAATTTTTCTTCATTAAAAGTCCAGATTTTATTCAATAAAAACATAATATAGCGGTTGTCTTCTTTTATAATAATTTCAAACCGTTACGCACCACCATTTCGCTTTTAGGAAATCTGGAAAACGGAACATATTTATGACAACCGCTATAAGAACACGTTTGCTTAAAAATCGACCGGACAAAATACAACGGCCGTGTACATCATAAAGTACACGGCCGTGGTTGAAACACAATCGCGTTTGATTGCGAGTTGTTACCTGAATTAAAGCCGTCCGGTGCAATCCTTTGCGAGGGGATTATTGTCAGGCTTCGTACATCACCGCCACGATGGTCGCTTTTCCTTTTTTAGCCGCAATGTGATGGGCGGTCGTTGACAAATAATAAGCACTGTCCCCCGGCTCCAGTTCAAACTTGTCTTCTCCGATTTCTAAAATGACCTCACCATCCAGCACGAAGATAAATTCTTCGCCTTCATGCAGCGAGGTTTCTTTTTCGGGATCTTCCTCCAGCTGAACGAGAAAAGCCTCCATGTGACGTCCCTGCACATCGGGTGCCAGACTTTTATATGTATAAACCTGCTTCTGGCTTTTTTGGGAAGTAGAACGCGATATGGTGCGGCGCTCGTTTTTGCGGGTGATGGAGTAAAGCTTATCGCCGACACCTGAAACCAGTCGCCCGAAAGCGCTGTCTAAAGCCTTTGACAGTTTAATCACCGTGCCCAGCTGAGGCTGAACCTCTTTATTTTCAATTTTTGCCAAAAACGCGACGTCGAATCCGGTCATCTTGGAAATCTTATCAAGTGAGAGATCCTTTTCTTCCCTGATCTTCAGGATACGCTCCCCGATGTCATCCACGCTCTTGGGAGGTTCCAACGGTATATCGCCGGTCAAATCTTCAAAAAAGTCAAAATCAAAATGCGGTTTCTTTTTTTTCTCGTGCATTTTATCTCCTTATATAAAATCTATTTATCATTTTTCGAATTCAGCATTTTTGCTACAGGCATTTTGCTCCCAAAAACCTGGCAATGACAAGCCGCTGGACCTCGGAGGTGCCTTCACCAATTTCAAGAAGCTTCTGATCTCTATAAAACCGCTCGATATCATACTCTTTCATTAATCCGTAACCACCGTGAAGCTGGACGGAATGGTTGGCAGCTCGATACATCACTTCGGAGCAATAAAGTTTCGCCATGGCCGCTTCTTTGGCAAAGGGCAAGGCATTATCATGCAGCCAGCAGGCTTTGTATAGCAGAAGTCGAGCACATTCGATTTCCGTGGCCATATCGGCCAGCTTGAAGGCATTTACCTGGAAGGTTGCTATCGGCCGGCCGAATTGCTCGCGTTCCTGACTGTACTTCAAGGCCATGTCAAAGCAACCCTGAGCGCCCCCGAGACCCATGGCGCCGATGGATAACCGGCCGCCGTCCAGTGTCTTCATCATCTGGTGGAATCCCTGCCCCCTGGGGCCTAACAGGTTGTCTTTGGAAACACGGCAGTCTTCGAAATAGAGCTCACTGGTATTTGAGGCGCGCCACATGAGCTTGCCATGCATTTCTTTGGCTGTAAATCCGGGTGTGCCCGATTCTACAATAATGCATGACAGTTCGGGTTTGCCGTCATCTCTGGCACCGGTTCGCACTAAAACGGTCACCCCGGCGGTGATGTCGGTGGCGGCGTTGGTGATGAAGATTTTACTTCCGTTGATCACCCATTCATTGCCGTCTAAAACTGCCGTTGTTGACGTATTACCTGAATCTGAACCTGCATTGGGTTCCGTTAGCCCGAATCCCCATAAAGTCTCTCCGCTGCAAAGTTTCGGCAGATATTTCTTTTTTTGCTGCTGATTGCCAAAATAATAAAGCGGGCCGATGCCCAGTGAATTTTCGGCAGCCACAGTGGCGGCATGCGAGCCGTCAACCCGCGCGATCTCCTCAACTGCAATCGCATAGGAGATGTAATCCATGGCCTGGCCGCCGTATTCTTCGGAAACAAATATTCCGAAGAGCCCCAGCTCGGCCATTTTCTGCATGGTTTCATAAGAAAATTCTTCCTTATCATCCAGCTCCGCGGCTACCGGTTTGATCTCCTTTTCAGCAAAACTGCGCACCGATTCACGCAAAATCTCATGGTCCGTCGAAAGGCTAAAATCCATAAGCACTCCTTTTAAAAACGCTAAGCCCGATGGTTATAAATTTTGTTCAAGGGCTCCCAATTGATCATTTTTTTACGGGTTGGGTTATGATATAGTGCATCCGAAGATGGCACATTTTATAGGCCCAAGGCCCCTTATTGTCAATTGTTATTGCATAGGCAAAAAAAGCCACTTGCTACTGGTCACTGGCTACTGGCCAGCAGCCAGAAGCAAGAAGCCAGCCGCCAAAACGCTGACACCTGAAACCTGACACCCGAAACCTGTCTTAATATGCCCGAACTTCCAGAAGTCCAGACCATTGTCAACGACTTAAATGCAGCCGGCGTTGCCGGCAGAACCATAACGGGTGCGCAGGTTTTCTGGCCACGCACGATTGCGGCACCTTCGGCAAGAGCATTTTGCAGCCGGATCAAAGGCAAAAAGATATCAGCGATCAGGCGTCGCGGCAAATTTATCGTTTTTGACTTCAATAAAAAAGATCATTTGCTCCTGCACCTTCGCATGTCAGGGCGCCTGCATCTGATACCGTGTGATTTGCCCCGCAAGAAACACGAGCACGTGATTCTGAGCCTCACAGACGGAAGGCAGTTGCGTTTTCATGATACCCGTAAATTCGGCCGGTTTTACCTGATCTCTGACGCCGAAAAAATATTGGGCCGCTTAGGACCGGAACCGCTGGCAACCGGGTTTACGCAGAAAAATTTTGCGCAACGTTTAAGCCCGCGCAAACACCTCCTAAAACCGCTGCTGCTGGACCAGACCTTTATTGCGGGTCTCGGCAACATATACGTCGATGAGGCCTTGTGGGAATCAAAAATTCACCCCCGCCGAATTGCGTCATCACTATCGGAGTCCGAGATTCGGGCACTGCATCGAGCGATTCCCCGAGTGCTGAAACGGGGATTAAAAAACCTGGGGACCTCGTTGGGAACCGGTAAGACCAATTTTTATTCCGTCGCCAAACATCAGGGACGCAACCGCGATGAGCTGAAGGTATTTCGGCGCACCGACCTGCCCTGCCCCAGATGCCATGCAGCGATCCGGAGAATCATCGTCGGCCAGCGCAGTACCCATATTTGTCCGAAGTGTCAGGTTTCAGAGGTTCAGGGTTCAGGTTGCAGAAGAAAGCTGACAGATAACAGAAAGCAGAGGTCAGAAAACAGATAATAAAAACCTAACTGACGTCTGGTCTCTGAAACCTGTTAAACTATTATTGAACGGCACCAGAGAACGAATACGAGTGAGATGAGGCGAATGAAATATCGTCCTCGTACTCGTCGTCGTTCTCGTACTCGGCATTATACTTTACATAGTATCTCTTTGTCATAGTTGCATGAATAACGAGGACGAGTACGAGGACGAGTAGGATTTAGAAAAATGGTTTATGTCCTTGAAAAACAATAGCATTTGGGGTGATACAATGCCAACCGGGGCCTGCGGTATTAATTGTGATGTTTGTAAATTGAACTTGTTGGGAACCTGCTCAAGCTGCGGATCCGGCCAAAGCCCGCAAGCCGAACAAAAACTGGCCGCCCAGCAGAGGCTGTTTGGAAGTACCTGCGCCATTCTGGGTTGTGCCAAAATGAATCAGATTGAATACTGCCTGCGCGATTGCCATCAATTCCCCTGTGATAATTTTACCCAGGGTCCTTATCCGTTTAGCGAGGGATACCTGCAGATGCAGGAGCGTCGCCGCAAGCAATCCCCCCCGGCTTTTGCGCCTGATAAAAGCCCGCTGGATGTACCGGCCCATTTTTGGGACGACCTGCAAAAAAAAGATTTGAACACGCTCTGCAACTTAACCCTTTTCAACCGCGTTTCGCCCTATCAGATGGTTTTTCATTTTTTAAATGAAGACGTGCTGGTGGACTTTAATGCACGCTGCCTGATGCGAGACAACGGCCAGGGTTGGGAAACCTCACCGGATCCACTGCTCGAGTTGGTTACCGTGCTGTACCTGAATAGTGTCAAAATGCTGTACCCTCTTGGAAAGGAGATTGTAGGCGTCAAAGATCTCAAAGAGGCTCATTTTTTCCAGGGGCCGCATGCGCTCAAGATCCAGCCCTTGCTAAAACGATACGGACAGGACCTAGGAGGCTTTAAAGACGCCGCGAAATATCTGGAAGGCCGGCCGGTGGAAATGGCGGATGTCGCCTATCAACTGTTTCCCTTTCCACGGATTCCGATTTATTTTTTATTCTGGCAGGGGGACGCGGAATTTGATCCTCGAATCTCGGTTTTGTTTGATCGATCGATTGAGGAAGTGTTTGCCGCGGATGGGATCTGGGGACTGGCCAACAGGGTTTCCACCGCCCTGCTGCAGGGACCGGTCAACAGATGACAGAGGTATTCCTTTGGCAGAAACCGAGAACGAGGACGAGCACGAGTACGATGAGGAGTATAAAATATCGTGCTCGTGCTCGTAATCAAGAACCGCAAGCCACCTGAACACCGACACCTGTTGTTATTCCTTGAAGACCTCCGGATTTATCGTGTGATTTTCGACAATCTGAGTCAAAATTCCGTGATTCCGGTATAGTTTTCAGGCGTAATTTTCAGCAATTCATCTTTGACAGATTTTGAAATTTCCAAGGACTCAATAAATTCGGCAATGGCCTTTTGGTCGATATTTTTATGGGTGCGGGTTAAAGCTTTTAAGGCTTCATAAGGATTGGGATAGCCTTCGCGGCGCAGAATGGTCTGGATGGCCTCAGCCACCACAGCCCAATTGTCTTGCAGATCTGCTCGGATCACATCCGCATTTAAAATCAATTTGTTCAATCCGCGCATCAGTGATTTCAATGCAATGAGGGTATGCGCAAGCGGCACGCCGATATTTCGGATTACGGTTGAGTCCGTCAGGTCTCTCTGGAGCCTCGAAATCGGAAGCTTGGCAGCCAGGTGTTCGAAAATCGCATTGGCAACACCCAGGTTGCCTTCAGCATTTTCAAAATCAATGGGGTTGACCTTATGGGGCATGGTCGACGAGCCGACTTCTCCCTTTTTGATTTTCTGCTTGAAATAATTCAATGAAATATACGCCCACATATCGCGATTCAAGTCGATCAGGATTGTATTCATGCGTTTAAAGTTGTCGCAAAATGCGGCCAGATTGTCATAATGGTCAATCTGGGTGGTGACTCTGGAACGCACAAGGCCCAGTGTTTTGTTCACCAGGTTATCTGCAAAGGCAATCCAATCAATATCTGGATAGGCGACCTGATGGGCATTGAAATTTCCGGTAGCCCCGCCAAACTTGGCTGAAAAAGGGATGGTTTTTAAAAGCTCGGTCTGGACCCCGAGACGTTCGGCAAAGACGTTAAGTTCTTTTCCCAAAATCGTGGGCGAGGCCGGCTGGCCGTGGGTACGCGCCAGCATGGGGATATCCGCCCATTGACCGGCTTTGCTTCGAAGACTTTCGCTAACTTCATCCAGGGCCGGCTTGAGCACTTCCAAATAGGCTTCTTTCATCGAAAGCGGCAACGCCGTATTGTTGATGTCCTGGGATGTCAAGCCGAAATGAATAAATTCTTTAAAAGATTCCAGACCCAATTCATCAAATTTATCTTTTAAATAATATTCAACGGCCTTGACGTCATGATTGGTGGTCTTTTCAATTTCTTTGACCTTGCCGGCATCTTCCAATGAAAAATCCTTATAAATTTGCCGCAATGATTCAAGTGACTTTTTGTCAACATTTTTAAGGGGCGGCAGGGGCAAACGGCACAGCGCAATAAAATATTCGACCTCGACTCGCACCCGATAGTTGATCAGTGCCCCTTCTGAAAAATAATTCCCGAGCGAGGCAACCGCCCGCCGATAACGACCATCAACCGGTGAAATGGCTTCTAAATTTGAAATATTCATGGGAGGTTTTGATCCAATTTTATACCGTTTTCCATGATAATGTTCCGAATTACTGAATTTCGGCATAAGTGGTTGTAGAAAAAAACGTTTGAATATCGGAACGTTTTTTGACAACCACTATGTATTCATGGGGTTTGAAAAATTGGTGAGCACTCTGAAAGTATAGGCAAATGCGTATGCCGTGTCAAGCCGTCAAAAATAGTATCTTGTCCCCCCAAAATATTAAAAAAGTCGTGTGGTATATTTTGTTAGTTGGGATTTAATCAACTTCATTTTTGGAAAAGATGATTGATAAAGTCAATCCGTGTTTTGTAAATTACTTGCGAGATGCAACACTGGGTTTCTTAAAGCTTTGACAATAATCTGCCTTCTGGCCTAATTTAATATGTTAAGAAACCCGGCTTTAAAAATCCCGATCATTTATGATGCAAAATGTAAGACGGCTCATTGGTGAAACCCAATAAAGCAACCGTTAATAAAAAACCAGGGAGAAAATTATGAATTGGATGATCTTCATATCAGGACTGGCAGCTGGATTTGTAAATTTAGGGCATTTTACAGTCGGCCGCAAAGATTTTTTAAAGCCCATGTTGCAGGCCGATTTTGATGATGTCCCCAAAAAGGTAATGCATAGCGTATTTCATTACGTCTCCGTATATGTGGTCTTATCATTTATTGTGCTAACCGCAATCGGAGTGGGATTCAGCTTTGGAACGGCGGATGCGTTGCTGGTTAAATTCATTGCCATCAACTATTTTCTCTTTGCAGTCACCCAGATTGTCATTGCCGCCACTTCAACAATCCCAAATGGTGTGATCAAATTGTTTCAATGGATCTTTTTTATGGTGATTGCGATTTTCGCCTGGATCGGAGCTTCTTGATTAAATGAAAGATCTATAAAGTGATCTGATGGGAATTTTTTTTCGCACAAATTAACAAATGTTTATTCAGAAATGTGTCCGCCTCCGCCGGATTCCAAGGTCACGGAAGGCGATCGTCTTACAACGAAAACAACCAAAACGGGTTTTAAAAGCCTATATCATGCTCGAGGGCCCCGCCAAAAGGCGGGACTTCGCATCTGGTTTTTTAATTAAGGTGCTCAGCCCCCGCTTATAACGGGATTTCACATCTTGATTTAATACATTAAGGAGTTCAAAAGGCACACAGATCGGGGAAAATAGCCATTTGTGAATGAACATTTTCAAGCGAATGCATCTACCTTACTCCCAATCCCGATTGCAGTCAGCATTTCCGCCATCTGCTGTTGGCTTTCAGCAATTTTTTTCATCACCGCCAACTGCATCTCAGTGGTTGTCTGCATCTGCCGGGCGATCAGTGCCATCGAACTGTCCAGTGCAATTTGACCCCCATCCAATATTTAAATCCTTTCCTTAATTACTGGTCTGATACATCTCTAACAACCCACCAGACTCAGATCGGCCATTTAAAAAAAATCTTTAGAACTAATTTCAGTTTAATATATTTCATCTAAAAAATTTAAACCTAAACAATTCCGTAATATTTTTGTATAATCTTTTGTAAAAAGCCAACCTAATCGAAAAGGGGCCATAGATGCAGAAAGCATTAATTATCATCATCGTACTTAGCGTTGCTATAGGCGGATATCTGGGGTGGGACTGGTATGCTAAAACCACAAAGCAGGAGCTCGAACCCGGCATTACGTTATACTTTTGGACAGATGCCAAGGGCGCTAAGCACTTTTCAGATACCCCGCCGCCCGAAGGTGCTAAAGATGTTTATACAGATAAAGGGTACAAACATATCAAACCACCCCTGGTGGTTATCATCAAAAATAAGGGAGTTGAATTTTACAAAAAAATGAAAAAAAAGCTATTCAGTCCTGATAAAAAGAAAAAAAATAAAACGTCTGCGATTCCGTTTAAATCCGATCGCTTTTTGTAAAAGGAATAGTTGATACCGATGAGGTTGAAACTTTTGCCGCATATCTAACGCCGCAAGGATACGAGCTGGCAGGCAAGAAATAAAATTCAGCTGTTGCTTTAAGGAACGCAGGCAAGCACGAAAAGAACGCGAAAAGAACGGAAAAGAACGGGACGGTCATGCGGAAAAGAACGGGACGGTCATGTAATTATAACATTCTTAATTTAGTCGATCAGACTAAATTTGTTAGCCAGTGCAAGCTTTTCTCCGCGCTGCACTGCTTTGCTGACGGCCGGCTGAGTTAGATGCAATATTTTTGCAACCTCAGTTCCGGCCATACCCAATTCTTTGACCGCCCAATAACAAACCAGGCTTCTGGCCTTAACCCTCATAGGTTGTTTGCCGCTGAGCAAAAACTGTTGCGCATCAATATCAAACAGTTTGCTGACCCGATGCAAAACTTTTTCAAAATCAAAACCCTGGGCCTGAAGTTGATAATGGCGCTCCATGGCTTCATTGGCCGCTTTAAGCACAGATTTAACAAAGTCGCTGTCGCCCAGGATGCGTTCATCTCCTTTTAAATGCACCTTTTGTCTGCTCTTTGACTTACACGCAGTCCATCCTCCGGCACTGCGTATCATACCGCCGCCGATTAAATCCGGCCTTTTGCCTTTTGATATTCCCTTCTCGATAAACCCACGGTAGTGTTTTCTGGCTGATGATAGGCGCTTTCCAAAAAGACTTAATACTTTATCCGCATTTTGCCAGCCCTTGTCGCTGTAACCCATTATGACGCTGTGCCCGCTGTAACCATAACGGTCCAGTTGCCTGAGCGTTTTTACAACCCTGGCTCTAAGCGGATTTAAGTGGATGTAGCGCACCAGTTCCAAAAGGTAAGCATCTTCTTGACACAGGATGGATTTATAGCGGTTTTGAAACAAAACGCCGCTTCGCCGGTGCCGACGGTTAAAACGTACAACATAGCCGGTCAACAACCGTCGCATTACTGTTGCCAGCGCGGTATTTCCGGTTTTCAGCAGAAGGTGGAAATGATTGGATAATAACGCCCAGCCATAACATTCGCTGTGCGTTTCTTCTATGAGGCTGCCCAGGTGCTCAACAAAATCATCGCGATCCGTATCGGTCCAAAATATTTTGCGCCGTTCAATGCCGCGACAAATTATGTGCTGCAACGCTCCTGGGGCATCTATACGAGCTTGGCGGGGCATCAAAATTTAGCTATCATAAAGTTAACGACTTTAAAAGTTATATTTTCATGACCGTCCCTCATTCCTAATGACCGTCCCTCATTCCACAGGACCCCAGTCTTCGCTAAAGCTTCCGTCTTCGTTAAAACTTCGACAGGACAGGTCGGCGCGGCAAGCGATTCAGGCCGGAAAACGACAGGTCAGCTTAGCGGGCTTTAGGCTCTTACCGAATTTACCAAGCACCAAGATAAAAGACCCAGAGTATTAAACACAAAAAATTTTATTGGGTTATTTCTTCCTTATAATACAAAGACCTTATCATAGAATAACCTGTCAAGTTTGTCCCTTCTTTGGCCGATAAATTATTTATAAATCGAATTCTTTTTTCTCTTCTTTTTTCTTGAACTCATTGACCGGATCTGTAAAAAATTCTCATGATTGGAGAACTTAAATGAAACGGGCTTCTTTCATTTATATGGTGTTTTTTTTGCTTTGCGCTCTATCCTTTGGTCATGCATCAGAGTTAGAAAAGAAAATTGCGGAATCCTACAAATCTGGGGACTATCAACAGACCGCGGCCCTTGTTCGTGAACAAATCGAGACTTTGAAGCAACAATATCCAGGCGGCGGTGGACGCGGCTTTTCCAGGCTATGGCAAAGTTATCAGTTCCTGGCTTACCTTTATGCCTGGAAATTAGACCAATTGGATAAATCTTTACAGATCTATCAAGATTTAATGCGTTTAAGCCAATCTCGCACGACAGGAAAAAAATTTCCGGCTTTTGAATACCTTTTCATGGCCCAGATATACGAGAAAAAAGGAAATTTTGCGGCGGCGGAAAAATATTATCAGAATTTTCTAAGTGAACTGGCCGCCCTAAAAGAAAAGGAAAGAGATGATGTTTCCATTATCACCGCAAATGAATTCGCTAAATTTGTAAATTATCGCATCGACAGCTTACATCTTAATAATGCAAAAAAGACGGATTACAATTCCCGCGTAAAAAAGTTAAAGCTTGCTTCCCTGATGATCCACCACGTTGCTCCTTTTGTTAGTTATGCTTTCGCCCCCTATGCGAGGTATGAAAACCCTGCGGGCATAGAAAACGAATTGGCTGATTATATCAGATCAAGTCGGGCTAACTTAAGTACTATGTTCTTTAACTATGCGCTCTTATTGCAATCCGCAGCCGGTTCTATCGATGAGGCCGGGGAAAAGGCGTTGGAAGCCTATATTGCGCGATATCCGGATAGTTATCTGGCATTGTCTTTAATGTATTTATTTTACAACTCCTATAAAGATTCCGCCCAGGACGCAAAAGCAGATCAAATGCTCAAACAAATTGAAAATATTGCCGTAAAAAGAGGCATGCAAATCATCGTCGGTTCCGACAGTCGCTTTTCTTCACCTGAAAAGACGTGGGAAACCTATACAAATTCACTAATGACCGGCGACATTGAGCTGGCTCTGGAGTGCCACGTGCCCGGCGATACCCGATACCGGGAAATTTTTAAGGCAATGGGCGCCGAGAGATTGAAAGAAATGGGTGCCGAGATGAACCCCATCGAAAAGATAACACAGGGTAATCGAAGGGCTAAATATTTGATAACCCGCGACGAAAATGGCCGGGAAATTGCTTTTCATATTTATTTTGTCAACATTAACGGGGAGTGGAAAATACAGCAGTATTAGCTGTGGTGTTCAGTCCCCAAAATGAGTTTTATCCGGAGTGTTCAGCGCCAGATATTTAAAGTAATCATTGGGTAAGGCTTTGAGTTATTTAACCCGCGAACGGGTTGGGTTGGGAGGTTGATGATGCGTGTGTTGAAGAGTTGTATATTTATATTAGCATGGGTTGTTATTTTCCCTGCATCTTCCTTTGCAGGTATGTTAGGCCCTTACTCGGGTCAGGTACTGGATAGCCGCACAGGGGAGCCCATTGCCGGGGCTTCGGTATTGTTTTATTGGACCAAAACAATTCACCATGTTGCCGGCGGGAATTCCGATCTGATCAAGGCAACTCTTGTTTATACCAATGACCGGGGCAAATATAAAATCCCGGCAAGTATGGCCAATTTAGGATTAACCGGCTTTTTGAAATCAACCTGTGTTCTGATCTATCAGCCGGGATATCAGTTCCATACGATAACCATCTGGGCCGATGATGCTTCGGATAATTCCGATCGTTCTTTTCAAAAATTTGGCAACCGCGTCCGGTTGGAAAGAATTCCACTCCACTTCGACCATAGAAAGCATCATGATCGCATCAGACGCGCTTTGCGGGGAATTGATGAGGTGTATTTTGATTCGGATCATGCATATCCGGGGTTTACATGGGAAAAGCACGTCAAATTGAATTTAAGGGGTGTTCTTGAAAAAGAAGAATTTCTTCGGCGGGTGGAATGGGAAGACCGTCGTCGATAAAAGGATAGGACCTATGAAATTACGGATGGCCAGTTTTATTATTTTACTCAGCTTGCTGATGCCGGTTTATGCGGGTTCCGCCTCCGGCGCAAATGACCTTGCGAGATGGTGTCAGTTACTACAAAAAGGCAACCCCAAAGAAAAAAAATTGGCGCTCAGTCGGCTTCCCTTTTATTTAAAAGAACCTATACCGGGAAGCAAAAAAGAGGCCTTTGCTGCCATTTGGAACGCATTTAAAGACAAAGATCCTTCCATCAGACAGGCTGCAGCTGCATCGTTGAAGGAACTGATGCGACACGTCACCGTACGCTATAAAAGCGTTGGAATTATTCCTGCTCTCATCAGGGCACTTAAAGATGAAAATGCAGCCGTCAGGCGTGAGGCCGCCAAGGCCCTGGCTTACAGTAAAGACCTCGACGCGATTGCCCCCCTTTCAAAACGATTACAGGATGACGATCTTTGGGTTCACGTCGAAGTGGCTTACGCCCTGGGTGAATTGAAATCGCAGGAAGCCGCGTATCCATTGCTGGATCTGCTCGTCGATAATTCATCCTGGCAAAACAGGTTTGTCCAGCAGGAATGCATCAAGGCGATCAGAAAAATCGGCTACCACGATGAGCATATCATCAAAGAATTAATCAAAAGGTTTCATGCTGAACACTTGAACCTGGAAATAATTAAAACACTGGGTAAGTTTCAGGCCCGGCAGGCGAAACATCATTTATTCGAGGCGACCCGGCACCCCGACAACCAAATTAAATTAGCTGCATTCCAGGCAGTTATAGCCCTGGTCCTGCCGGCTAAAGAGACAACAGATATCTGCCTCCAGGGCATCCGGGCCCCGCTGCCGGAAATCCGGTTAATATGCATCGAGCGGTTAGCCGGCGCGGAAGATAAACGCGCGGTTGAACCCTTAATTCAGGCTTTGGATGATAATGATGAAAAAGTTAAGCAAAAAGCGATTAAAGCCCTCGGAAATTATGGAGATGTAAAAATCCTGAAACAATTGATCCCGTTTTTCGGATCAGGGAAAATGAGCCGGCCGGCTGAAAAATCTTTTATGGCCGTCAGCCAAAAGAGTGCGCAACGCTTGGCCTTTATTTATTGGCTAAACGGCCGGCGGCATATTGTGGACAAAATGGTCGATTTGCCTCAAGAGGTATGGCAGGTGCGGAATCCCAGGGCGCATAAGAAAAAAAAATTTAGCGCCACTATGGTTCATCCGCAAGCCGTTGACGGCCTCATCGCGGCTCTCACCGGCCAAGATGAAAAAATTAAAGCGTCGGCCCTGAGGATGCTTGGCCGTTTCCAAGACAAACGAATTCAGCCGATCGCCGTCAAACTGCTCAATGATCCAGCGCCGCAAATAAGACAGGCTGCGCTTTTTGCTTTATCCTGGATGGCTGATGAAAAAATAATTCCGGCTATAGTTGCAGCGCTGGAAGATGAAAATGCTAACGTTAGAAGGGAAGCCGTTGCCGTCCTGGAAAAATTTAAAGACAATCGTCTGATCCCCCATCTTATAAAGGGTTTAAAAGATTCGGATCACCGCATAAGATCCGACTGCGCCGCTGTTCTTGGAAATTTCCAGGACCCACGCGCTTTGGCGGCCTTATTAGACCAACTGAACGATGATAACCCGTTCGTGCGGCGGTCCATATTGTGGGCGCTAACCGCATTTGATGACCCTGAGGCGCGCGATGCGATCATCGGGCTGTTAAACGATCCCGACAGCCAGGTAAGATGGTCCGCCGCCAAGGAACTGGGAGATTATCAGGATAAAAAAGCCGTAAATGCTCTTTTGAAAAGTGCAGATGATCCTGATCCGGGTGTGCGCCGCAGCGTACATGCTTCCCTTTTAAAATTTAAAGATGATAAATTAACAGAAGTGTATACGGGGCTGTTGTGCAACGGCTCGCATGGGTCAAAACAGGCCGCACTGAATTTTCTGAAAAAAAATCTCCCTGAAAAAGCCAGTGACTGTTTAATTGCGCTTTTAGAGGACGACAACGCGCAGGTACGCATGAATGCCGCTACCATTCTCGGATCTATCGGAGACACCCGAGCCGTTGATCCCTTAATCAGGGCCGTAACCGCACCGTCGAATCCAACTGGAGGCACCTCAAAACGTTATTTTTCCCAAAGTACAAATGAGGCGATCAGGGCCCTGGGAAACATCGGAGATAAGAAGGCGACCGCAGCCCTCATTCAGGCACTGGATGAGACGAAATTGCAGAGCAATGCAATTGACGCTTTAGGCAAGCTCAAGGATGCGCGGGCCATTCCGGCGTTGATCATTTTTCTAAAAGACCAGCGAATAAGGATCCGCAGCAAAGCGATATTGGCCCTCGGCAACATCGGAGACCCGGCCGCGCTGGACCATCTGGAATCGCTGGTTTTTGATGAGAAATTTCCTAAAAAATATAATGTCGTTGAAGCCATCGGTAAAATAAACGATAAGAGGGCCTGGAAAATTTTGGCGGACCTGCTCGAACGTTCCGGCACGGCCCTGGCCTGTAACGCAGCCCAGAATCTGGCCAGAGCGAAACAAAAACATGCGATCGCAACCCTGCTGAGAGCAGCGCAAAAAAGAAAGGATCTATCGCAATGTGTTGCCCGGGCGCTGCGGCACTATAAAAGTTCCATGTATATGCCGATTCTTACCGCAGATCTTGAAAGTGAGGAAAAAACCGTCAAACGAGCTGCCATCATCATACTGGGAGAACTGGGCGGGGCGGAAAGCCTTGCGGCTTTGAAAGCAGCTTCAGCAGACCCGGATCCGGAGATTCAAAGATACGGCCGGCAATCCATACGCAAAATCGAAATGGCTCGTCAAAGTCCCCCGAAAGGGACCCGGCCAAGAATGATTCCAGGATATGACCCCAGTATGCGAGTAGAACAGATTCGGGGCCGGAACAAAAGAGTCCTGGTGCGACACCCGGATCAAAAATTCGATCCAGACATCTCTTCTTCTCAAATTACAATCGCAACTAGAAATAAAAGAGCAATGAAGCCCTCACAACCCAAGATTCCAACCGATCAATTGATTACCCAACTCTCGGATACGGACCCGCAAGTGCGACAGGAAGCGGTTTCCCGTATAGGGTGGCGCGCAGACAAAACTGCGGGGGCGAAGTTGATTCCGCTTTTACAGGATCCGGATATCCACGTCAGAAGGACCGCTGCGATTGCATTGGGCCGTTTGGAAGTCCAACAGGCGGTCGAGCCGCTCATTCAAAGCCTTAAAGATCCGGATATCAACCTGAGGGTTTTTGCAATAGGAGCATTGGGCGAGCTTGGTGACTCAAGAGCGGTTCCCCACCTGCGGGCATTGTTTCCTGATAAGGCCCCGGCTGTCAGGCGCAGCAGCTTTCTTGCGCTTTCTATGATAAACGACCCGGCGGCTAAGAATTCGATAATCAGCGCTCTGTCGGAAAGAAGGGATTACCGCATCCGGCGCGAGGCCGCCGATATACTGGGGGATATGGACGATCGCCGCACCATTCCCCGATTGATGAACCTTCTTGATGACAAAAATGAATATGTCCGGCAGGCGGCAGCTCGCTCCCTTGCAAAGCTGGGGGCTCAAGATGCCGTTGATCCGCTTATCGAGCGCCTGGAGGACGCCGACCTGTATGTCCGCCTGGCGTCCATTCGGGCCCTGGGGGAAATCGGGGATTCAAAAGCGATCGAACCCCTTTTGGACCGCACGCTGATCCGGAAGGAACCACTCATCCGGCAAAGAAGTCTGCAGGCATTGCGTTTATTCCAGAGCGATGCATCCAGAGATCTTATGCTTTCAATATTTTCCAATCACTACAATAGTGAAGACGTCCGCGAGCGCTCCAAGTCCGAAAAAATCTTATCCATATTGGGCGATGATACCATCATAAGGGCATGGCGGGATCGCCAGGGAGAGCATCAACGGACCATCAGCAATTATATCAAGTTAATGGACTCAAAAAGTTCCGTCATCAGTCGGCTGGGACAAGGCGCCTTACAAAACCATACCCAACGGGCATTGGTCATCGAAGCGTTGTCTGCGTCGATAAAAAGTAAAAAGATGCTGCGGGAAAGCGAAGCTGTTTGGCTGCTGGTGCGTTTTAAAGATCCGAGATGCCAGCCGCTTTTTATTCATGTTTTAGAGCACCGTCAGAACTTTAGCGCAGCGGTTCTTACAAATACCTGCGCTGCAGTCGGGGCGTTGAAATTGAAAATTGCCGCGCCTTTGCTTTTGGATATTCTGGAAGATGACCAGGCGTCCTATAATGTAAAAGCCCATGCGGGCAGCGCCCTGGCAGAAATCGGCGATAAACAGGCGGTGAAAACCTTGATCAGCATAGTCGGTGACCCGGCGGAACACAAATGGCTGAGGGAAACTTCCGCAATCGCACTCGGAAAAATCGGCGATGAAAGAGCGGTCAAGCCGCTTGTTCGTATTCTTTCGGACCCCAGCGCCGACCTGAAGCTGAGAGCTGCATCTGCTTCGGCCCTGGGCGCCATCGGGGGCCCCCACGCCACAGCATCCCTGCAGAAAGTGATGCAGGATGCACCTGCCCATCTTAAAAAAACGGCTAAAAAGGCCTTGAGCAAGATAAGCAATGCGAAGTAAAAAGCGGCTGCCGAATACCAGGTGCCTCAGGGGTGAATTCAAAAAGTCAATTTCGAGGCTCATTTTCTTGAGCCGCTGAAAGTGCAATGGAGATAAATTAAATGTCTCTTACGCAAATTAGTTTTATGAAAATTGCTGATATTCTCTAATTCCCCACCCCAGTTTTCATTCCCTTTTGTACTCATTTTTGCCAGAATTTAAAGTTTTAGCTTAGTAGGACGATATTCTAATTAATGTCTTTCAGGTTTAACCAAGACACAATTTAGGTCAAAAATAAATGGTTCAACAAAGGAAATGGAGATCATGAAAAATCTGATTTTAGCTATTTTAACCCTAATCATTACTGGATTATTCTTCGGTTGCGCAACACTTTCCAAAAATGAATGTCTTGAGGCAGACTGGTATGAAATCGGATATAAAGATGGGAGCATGGGAGCGCCCAGATCATTATTCCAGGAGCATTCTGAAGCCTGTGTTAAGCATAATGTCCATGCTGACCGAGATGCTTATTATAGAGGTCGCGATGAAGGCTTAAATTTCTATTGCACACAGGATAACGGATTTGAGCAAGGCAGACTTGGCAGAAAGTACAACTATGTCTGTCCACCAGATCGGGAGCCGGACTTTCTTGCAGGACATACTCAAGGAATAGAACTTTACAAATACGAATCGAAAATTTCTTCCCTTGAACGACGCTTGAGAAGTATTGAAAGTCAGATTCAAACAAAAGAGCAGCAGCTATATTCTGCCAACTTAAGTAATGAACAGCGAGCAAAGATTCGTTCGGATATTAAATATTTGGACTTTGAGTACAGGGATGCAGTCAGAGAATTGAGATACCTGGAGAAAATGAAACCTGTTGAATGATTTCATAGGCGTGAACGGCGTCGGCCACGGTAACAGGTTAAGATTATAAAGATTAATTCCAAAAAAGGGGTCTATTTTGGAGCTACAATGACGTTTTTAAGAGCAAAAAGAGCGATACAGGACTCGAAAACACCTATAATTGGACCTGTTTTCCTTAGATATCAAGACGGTTGGCCGGCCCGCCCCCAAAGCAACAACGCACAACGCATCCCTATCCTTTTTAAATGCAGGTCCCGGGGAGCTGAATTATTCGGTCCGCGACCAGCTGGACATCATCGCTATTGTTGATCACAATTCCCAAAGGCAGGTTATTTTTATAGACAAAGGTTTTCAATGTTTGTATCTGGCGTTGTTTAACCGCACTGCCGAACTTTATTTCGATAGGCAGAGTCCCAAACGGACCCTCAAGAATCATATCTATCTCAGCGCCATTTCTTGTCCTAAAATAATAATAGTTCCAGTTTACAATTTCGGTTGCTTGAATTCCTTTAATTATTTCCTCGGAAATAAAGGCCTCAAATGCGGCACCAACATAGGGATAATTCAGGAGCTGATCCCTTTTGGTTATACCCTGGATAAAATTGGCCAGTCCGCTGTCTCGAATGTTGCCTTTTGGCATTTTAACAACTGACTTGCTTGTGCTTTTTTCGTAGCTTGGTGTATTCCTCCAGATATAACTACCTTCGGCAATTTGCAGATAATCCCGGATCGCCTTTTCGGAAATATCAAGAGACCTTCCGACTTGTGAACGATTTATAATCGTTCCGCTAAGAGCAGAAAGCATGGAAACAAAACGTTGGTATTTCACTAGATCCAGCCTTGAAAAAAGAGTCCTGATATCTCTTTGAATATAGGTTTGTACGTAGCTTTCCATCCAAGCATCATAAAACCTTTTGTCTTTCTCTAAAACAGGTTCAGGGTATCCCCCTTTTAAAAAGGCTTGCATGAATTGATCATGAGATATCTTGGGCTCAAGATCTTTCAAAAAATCTATTGTGGTGTTATTTAATTTTTTTTTAAAAATGTTATAAAAATCGGGTAAACTTAATGTATATGTTTCATTGGCCTTAAATGTCCCAAGCTCAAGCAGACCCACCCGGCCCGCCAGGCTCTCCGAGACATTTTTTATTAGGTCAAGAGAACTGGAGCCGGTTAATAAAAATCGGTTCTTATGTTTTCTGTCCCTATCAATAACACTGCGCAATTCTTGAAACAGGATGGGGTGTCTTTGTGCCTCATCAATTATTACCGAATTCGGGTGTTCTTTTATAAAGAAATCAAAATCCCTGGTAACAAAATCAAAATCCCTGCTACGCTCAAGGTCAAAATAATGCCAGTTTGGCCTTAACATTTTAGCAAGGGTGGTTTTGCCGCATTGTCGAACACCAAGGATGATTACGACCGGGAAAAAGACAAGCAGATCGTTGATTTTTTTTTCCATATTGCGTTTTTTATCAGTCATATTCGTACAATACACACGAAATTTGCTGGTGTCAACAATATTATGATTCCCATCTCCATCCTTGAGCATCCCCAACGCATCGGAGCGTTTCAAAAAACGCTTGAATACCGGAACGTTTTTTTGACAACCACTATATGTTCAGATTGGCACAAAAGGAGGTTTCGATATTTTTTCATCCAGGCAGATCAAAATTCAGGACACTTTACCTCTGGGAAGATGATCTGACACCTTCGGCATAATTGGGGGAGGCAGATCCGCCGAGTTCGTAGATCAATCGCTTTTTTCCGGGGATATTTTACTTCAGCTTTGTTAAGATGCGCAGACAAATCATGGCAAAAACCGACAAGTCGAATTGAAAGGGAAAAGAGGAGAAAAATGGGGCTCGAGGAGCGAATCCCCGAGCCCCGCTGGAGCACTCTTAGGCTGCAACGCCGATCAGAGCTATTGCGCTTTTTCAACCTTGATCCATTCGAGGGGTTTGTTGCGGGAATCGTCTTTGAACTTCACTTCTACGGTATCCCCGACTTTACAATCAACCAGGGTTCCATAGGTGTTGGTGCGCATAACTTTGCTTCTGTCCAGGTAGATAGAAGTGCTCTCGGTCAGTTTTACGGTGTAGCTGCCGGAAGCACCTGACATCTTAAGGGTTTGATTTTGAAGATTGACCTGATCAATTTTCCCCAGAACCGTATACTCTCCAGACAAACCCGGCGATTGTCCAATGGGAATGTATAGTTCGGTCGATTTTTCTGCATGGGCAGAAAACGTGCCGAGCACCAGAAAACAAATAGTGCCAATTATGGTTAAAAGCTTAGACATATTGGTATCCTCCTTAGAATATAAACAGGATTTAAGATATTTCCACAAGGTTGTCGCGTGCCTTTTCCTGCTGCTCGATGGCTTCCCGGGCATAACGGCTTTTAGAAAATAGGCTACGCTGTGCTTTTTTCGTCAGCCTCAGGGCTTCTTGCAAATGCATGACAGCTTCCGGATGAAGGCCCCCGCCGGAAAGAACGGCAATACTGTCCTCGGTTTCCGCTGCGGCCTGATCGAGCAGCCGCTTACCCTGTTCGACCGTCTGGTGCCATTTATTGGCCACCGGCTCCAAGGCCTCGATGCTCTGTCGGATATTTTCCAGGGTATTGATAATCCGTAAAAAGGCTGCGACTTCCACAACCTGGGTGCCATCCAGATTAATGCCGCTGCCGGTTGCCTGCTGCAAAAGCTGACCGGCCGGAGAGTTGTTGAATGCATCTCCGTTATAAAAGGCCACCGCCCCTTCGATGGTTTCAACTGAGTTGTTGTGAAAAAACGGCCCCGAATCCGCGGATTCAATCACCGACGGGGTGTTGAAGGTCCCGTCTCCGGGTATGCCGAACCCATCATCGGGCGGAACCAGTTCAGCGGTTAGATCCTGGGGTTGATCCGGGAGATCTTCGACACCGGTGTTGAAATTCAGATTCCCGGCGTTGGGACCGAAAACCGCCGGGTCACCGTTGGCGCCGGCATTAGAATGACAGGCAAAACATTTGCCCTCCGTCGGACTCAGAAACAGCTCCTGTCCCCTTTTTGCCACTGTGCCCTTAAGCGGCAGCGGTAAAGTGAGTTCTTCCTGCCGTCCCAGGGAGAATTGGAAGGCCTCCAGCGCATCGAGCTCTTCATCTGTGGGCAGGCGGAAGTCGACATCCGGCACACGGCCTAACGTTTTGGTGAAGTGCTGGATGACCGCACCGGTTGCAAACGATTGCAGGCTGCCATCACCGGGTGACCCGTCACCCGACCACCCCGTGCGGGGTCCCTGGGGGCTGTCAATCGTGTCTTGCAGCCCGAGCGTATGGGGAACGCCGCGCAGAGTGAATTTGTTGGCCAGATCATCAAATCCATCCAGATTTTCAACAATTAAGCCGAATTCCCGCATGAGACGCGGGTTTTCAAAATTCTTCTTAAGCGCAGGATTAAATTCTGCCACAAAAAGCGGATCGTCATCCGGCAGAGATGCAATAAAGGTCGGATCAATAGTAAAATTATTTCCAGCCGGATGACAGGAGCCGCAGGTTCTGCCGTTGCCTTCAAATGTTTCGTTAAAAAAAATCTGCCGGCCCTTCTCGATCAACTCACCGTCCGGGTCCGGAGTCGGCGGCGGGGTGGGCATGTGGCAGCCGATAATCAATACCAGGCCACCGATAAGCACCAGTAAAGGTTTCATGTTCTCCTCCCTTCAATTAAAAATATTTAATTCAATATATTCTCAACGGCATGAGAGGCAATGTGCTGAGCCGGTCATCGACCCATTATTCACATCAGGAGTGACTGGATAGTCGACAATGCAGTTGTGTATATCGCCGTTGCGTCTGATTGTTATTAACTCCGATGGCAAGTGCCTTTCGGCTTCCCACCATGACCACCAGATTTCGGCCGCGGGTGACAGCAGTGTAAATCAAGTTGCGCTGCAGCAGGATATAATGTTGGGTCAGAATCGGCAAGATGACGACCGGATACTCTGAGCCCTGGGATTTGTGTACGGAAACCGCATAGGCCAGAATGACTTCATCCAGCTCGTTAAAATCATAGACAACATCCCGCTTGTCAAAGGAAATCGTTATTTGGCGTTCTTCAGAACGAATAGCGGTGATGCGGCCGATATCGCCATTAAAGACATCTTTGTCGTAGTTATTGCGGATCTGCATCACCTTATCGTTAATCCGATAGGTGCGGTCTCCGCGAATGATCCCCCCATTTCCGGGGTTTAAAACGGATTGGAGTTTGGCGTTGAGATTGGCAGCCCCAACAACACCTTTGTGCATCGGTGATAGTACCTGGATATCATCGATGGGATCAAAACGAAAGCGTTGCGGAATTCGCTGATTGGCCAATTCCAAAATAATTTCCAGCACTTTTTCAGGATCATCCTGCTCAATGAAATAGAAATCATTATCGGGATCGAATATCTCAGATTGATGAAGGGTGGGCAGTTGGCCTTCATTTATCTTATGTGCGTTAACAATGATACGACTGGCTCTGGCCTGACGGAATATTTCATTCAACTCAATAACCGCAACAGATCCGGAAGCAATAATATCGTTAAGCACATTGCCGGCGCCGACCGACGGCAGTTGATTCACATCACCGACAAAAATACAGGTCGCTGTTGCAGGAATCGCCTTTAAGAGGTGAAACATCAAAATCGTGTCGATCATAGAAGCTTCATCAACTATCAACAGGTCGCAATCCAACGGGTTTTTTTCGTTTTTTTGAAACCCCTGTTTATGAATGCTGTATTCGAGCAGCCGATGAATCGTTTTGGCATCGTGGTCGGTCATCTCGCTCATGCGTTTGGCCGCTCTGCCCGTGGGAGCAGCCAGCATTATTTTAACCTTGAGTTTTAAAAATATTTTTAAAATCGCCTTTACGATGGTGGTTTTGCCCGTCCCCGGCCCCCCGGTGATGACCATGACCTTGTTTTCAAGGGCGCCGCGAATGGCGGCCTGCTGATTTTCAGCCGGCTGAAATGAAAGCTGCTGCTGAACCCACTCGATGGCCCGGGTAGAATCCACCGCGCGGACCAGTTTGGGTGCGGACAGCAAGGCCTTCAACCGGGTTGCAATTCCGGTTTCACATTGGTGAAAACGGGCCAGATAAACCGCTTTGTTATTTTGTTTAAAATTATCGATGCCGTCATTTAGGTCTTCGATAACGAGCTGTCCGGCTGCATTCAGGTTGCCAATTGCCTGGACAACCGGCTCACGCGCTACGCCCAAAATTTCGCGGCAGCGCTCAACCAATTGCTCATAGGGATAATATACATGCCCGTCTTCTGAAAGCTGATGTAATGTAAAAACAGCACCGGCTTCAACCCTCACTCGCGAGTCTTCTGAAAACCCGAGCTCTCTGGCAATGCTGTCGGCCTTAAGAAATCCGATCCCAAAAATATCGGTCGCCAGGCGGTAGGGGTTTTGTTTGACCACCGCAACCGATCGGTCCCCGTAACGTTTAAATATCTTGGCGGCATAGGCTGAGCTGACCCCATGGCTTTGCAAAAAGATCATCACATCTCGAATCTCCTTTTGCGCGTCCCAGGCTTTTGCGATCCTGGCGATGCTTTTCTCTGCAATGCCCTTAACTTCGGCCAAACGTCCAATTTCATTTTCAATGATGTCCAGGGTTTTTTTGCCGTATTTGTCAACAATGCGCCCGGCCATGACCGGCCCCAATCCTTTAATCAAACCCGATCCTAAATATTTCCGGATACCATAGACCGTGGCCGGAACCTTTGTCTTAAATTGGGCAACCTTGAACTGTTCACCGAATTTAGGGTGATGGGCCCACTGACCGTGCATCTCGAGAATTTCACCGGGCATCGGAGCCATCAAATTCCCGACCACAGTGACCAAATCTTTCTGTCCCCGAACCTTCACCCTGGCTATCGTAAAGCCGTTTTCTTCGTTGGTAAAAGTGATCCTTTCTATCTGGCCGCAAAGATCGGTGAGCATCGCTGGAATCCAATTAAGGGTGGTTTTTAAGAAAATCTATTTTAAATACGCTATTCAAAGATTGCTTGGAGCTTTCATTTTGGATTTTAGAATTCGGATTTTGGATTCAAGAACAAACTGGCCAGTCATACAATTGGCTTCCAGTATTTTCAATCCGCAATCCAAATTCCAAAATCTAAAATCTAATTGAGTTTCACACCCAGGCCGGAAGGCGTACATCCGATTCAGCAACTGAACCCGGAATGTAACACTTGATATCGATAACCGGGGTGCCGTCAAAGGCGTCAATGTCTTCTATTTCAATACGCCTGTCCTGGATTGATTTTACTTTGCATATGGTTAAACCGATCAGGTTGGGCCGCAGGGGAGAATGGGTGGCAAACACACCACTTAAGGGATTTTTTTTATCTTTGCGGGGATGCACTTGCAGAACTTTACGCTTGTCGGCTTGATCGTTTTCATGAAACCAAAAAATCACCTGAATATGGGAAAACTCCTCCAACCCCAGAAGCGCATCTGAGTAAGCATCAAATATATCAATCCAGATCGCTTCTTCGTTTTTTCCAACCACACCCACAGGAAAAACCTGAAACGAATCCGGCATTGGTTATTTCTCCATTCTGATAAAGATTACAAAGGTTCCTTGAAGAAAAGAATTATCACAAGAAAGGTGCTCAGGATGATCTGAAGTAATTTTTTAAATTAATTCTACTGCCAGCTTTTGTAAGAATTGCGTTCTATGTTTATAAAACATTGAAGGAAAAAAGGATAGTTTAATTTTCTTGGAGTTCTTTTATGTCGGCATAATAATCCAACGCCTCCGGATTGCTCAAGGCATCTTGGTTGAGCACCTCCTGGCCCTGGATAACTTTTTTGACCGCCAGTTCCACTTTTTTCATGTTCAGCGTATAGGGCACGGCAGGCACGCTGATGATCTTGGCCGGCACATGCCGCGGCGAGGCATTGGTGCGAATGGTTTGTTTGATTTTATTCATTAATTCATCCGTGAGTTCAATCCCTTCTGCCAGCTTGACAAAAAGGATAACCCTTATATCATTTTTCCAATCCTGCCCAACGACAACGCTGTCATCAATTTCCTCCATTTGCTCAAGTAGCCGATAAATTTCAGCAGTCCCGATGCGAACCCCGCCGGGATTAAGGGTGGCATCTGATCTGCCGAGCATCACGACACCGCCCCGCGCGGTGACGGTAACAAAGTCACCGTGGCGCCAGATACCGGGATATACATCAAAATAAGCGGAGTGATATTTGCTGCCGTCCGGATCGTCCCAAAAATAAATCGGCATCGATGGAAACGGCTTACAGCAGACCAGCTCTCCCTGCGTGTCGAACAACTCGCTTCCCGTTTCATCAAATGCCCGCACATCCATGGCCAGCCCCCGGCTTTGCAGCTCACCGGCATAAACCGGCTCCATGGGGTTTCCAAGAGCGAAACAACCATTTAAATCCGTACCTCCGCCGATGGAGGCCAGCTGCAAATCTTTTTTGACCTCGTTGTAAATAAATTCGAATCCTTCAATCGAAAGCGGAGATCCGGTGGAGAGTACAGCCCGTAACGGTTTTAAATCATATGTTTTAGCGGGCTTTATACCTGCACTTTGAAGGGCGGAGATATATCCCGCACTGGTGCCGAAGACGGTAACTTTCTCATCCTGAGCCATCTCCCATAATGCACCTGGATGCGGGTGAAACGGATTGCCATCAAACAGAACCAGTGTCGCTCCAACGGCCAATGAACTGGTCAGCCAATTCCACATCATCCACCCGCAGGTGGTGAAGTAAAAAATAGTATCTTGACGCTTTAAATCGGAATGCAGCATGAGTTCTTTTAAATGATGAACCAAAATACCACCGGCGCTTTGCACCATGCATTTTGGCGGACCGGTGGTTCCGGACGAGTACATGATATAGAGGGGATGCTCAAACGCCAGTTGTTCAAATTCGATCTCTAAATCGGACGCTGATGATCGAAAATCTTTATAATGAACTGCATTCGGAATCCTGCTGATATCCCCTTCCTGCTCGGTATAAGGCACAACGACAACTTTCTCTATGGAGGGCAGTTGTTTGAGGATATTTGAAATGCGTCCCAGGGAATCTAACTTTTTGCCTTTAAAGTAATATCCATTGGCAGTAAACAGAACACGGGGTTTGATCTGACCAAATCGATCCAGCACGCCTTTTATGCCAAAATCAGGCGAACAGGAAGACCAGGTCGCCCCCAAACTGGCAGCGGCTAGCATGACAATTATCGATTCAGGCATGTTGGGCATAAACCCCACCACACGATCGCCCGGCTGGATCCCCATATCCCTTAAAGATCTCGCAAGACGCGCCACTTCATCGTATAGCCGGGCATATGTCATCCGGGTCGAGGCCTGCGCTTCGCCTTTGAAAATCAATGCGATTTGATCATCCCGGTAGCGGAGCAAATTTTCAGCAAAATTAAGCTGAGCGCCGGGAAACCAACAAGCTCCGGGCATTTTTGTGACATCATCTATTACCTGATCATACGATTTGGAGTGTATGATGTTCGCAAATTTCCAGAAAGCGGCCCAGAACTCCGGAATTTTTTCAACAGACCATTTATAGAGGGGAGCATATTCATTAAAATTTTGACCATCAGTTTCATTGATAAAATTCATGAACCGAAACATATTTGTCTTTTTAATTTGCTCCTCAGAAGGTTTCCATAATAATTCGGCCATGATTAATCCCCCAGTTAATCCAGCAAAATTTGTTAGAACGAATTACACATTACCGAACATCAACGATCAGCTATAAATATAGAAATCCCGCAAGCCTTCAAAATTTTCTTTGGGAATGGCATAATGGGGCGAAGCCCCTAACCCGGACAAGCCGGAACCCAAAATGATTAATCACGCAAACACGAAATTTGGCAAACACTAAATTTTTCTTTTCTTTCGTGTTTTCTTCCTTTCGTGCTTTCGTGATAAAAAAGTTTTTTTGTAAAATACAAAGAATTCTCAACAAAGACTCTAATTTGTTCTTTAGCCTTATCTTCAGCAGTTAGTCAAGAAAATGCCTTAAATTTACAAATGCAAAATCTTTAATTCTTGAAGGTCATCTATATTTCATATATCAGTTAAACTCGTTTAATTTGAATTATTCCGCAAAAAGGACATATTTGTATTCCTAAAGACTAAAGAATCTTGCAGAGGAGGCAAAATATTATGCATATTATTGATTTGCGATCTGATACGATGACCCAACCGACAGATGCCATGCGTCAGGCCATGGCTGAAGCGGAGGTGGGCGATGACGTGTTTGGTGAGGACCCGACCATAAATCGCCTGGAAGAAATGGCTGCCGAACGGCTGGGAAAAGAAGCGGCTTTATATGTATCCAGCGGCACCATGGGAAACCTGGTCAGCCAGCTGGCGCACTGTGGTCGCGGCGACGAAATTATTTTAGGCAATCACTCACACACATTTTTTTTCGAACAGGGCGGATCGGCTGCCGTCGGCGGCATTCATCCCCGCACCGTTCCCAACCAGCCGGACGGCAAACTGGCACTTGAAGATATCGAAGCCGCCGTTCGCGGTGATAACGTTCATTTTCCGATCAGCCGACTGATTATTCTGGAAAATACCCACAACCTTTGCAACGGCTGCCCGCTGGACATCGATTATATGAAAGCGGTGGGGAAAATTGCCAGCCGCCATAAATTAAAAATCCACGTTGACGGGGCCCGGTTTTTTAATGCAGCCGTGGCATTAAACGTGGATCCAAAGGATTTGGCTCAAGAAGCCGACTCGGTCTCTTTCTGTTTAAGTAAAGGCCTGGCGGCTCCGGTAGGATCTGTGATCTGCGGTAGGCAGGATTTTATTGACAACGCTCGTCGAGCAAGAAAACTGGTTGGGGGCGGCATGCGCCAGGCCGGTGTACTGGCTGCCGCTGGAATCATCTCCCTCAATGAGATGGTAGACCGGCTGGCCGATGATCACGCCAATGCCCACAAACTGGCGATGAGTTTAGCTGAGATACCGGGTATTTCAATCGATCCGGATCAGATACAAACCAATATCATTTTTTTTGAGGTTACGCGCGAGGGGATGACACCTGCAGAATTCGTGCAGCGAATCGATGCCGAAGGAATTCGAATGCTACCGGTCGGGCCGCACAAAGTAAGAGCCGTTACCCACTATCACATCACCGCTGAAAATATCGATCAGGCATTGGGTGTTATTTCCAAGGTAATGGGCTGAATTTTGTTTTATTCTCTTTTCTCAGCTTCGCGTGGTTTGTGATTCCCGAGTACGAGAACGAGGACGAGGACGAAATATTATTCACCTTATCGTAATCGTTCTCGTTCTCGGCTGCCGTCCAGTACAGGCTTCGGAAAACAGCCGGTTTTTGGCCAGCGTGTAGATCCCGCCCAAGGATCCGGGTTCCTAGTGCTTAAAGGACCGTTGACCGGTATAAACCATGGTCACATCAGCCTCATTACAGGCCTCGATGGATTGATAGTCGTTAGCGGAGCCGCCGGGTTGAATGACCGCTGAAATCCCCTCGCGGATCCCCACATCTACCCCGTCTCTAAACGGAAAAAAAGCATCACTGACCATGGCCGCACCGACAAGCCCGCCTTTTTCAGCGGCCACCTGATCATCAATCGCCGCCTTTTTTGCGGCATCCGTCAATTCATTATAAGGCAGGCCGTGAGTCTCAAAACAATACCGGTCGGCAAGCTTGCGGTAGGCCTTATCCCGGGCAATTTCGGCCACACCGACCCGGTCCTGCTCACCGGTGCCGATACCGACCGTGACCTCATCTTTAACGTAAATGACCGAATTTGAGGTGATTCCCGACTCCACCAGCCAGCCGAAAATCAAATCATTATATTCTTTTTCGGTGGGTTCGCGCTTGATTTTGTATTGCTGGCCCTTGTATTCGCATGCGGCCAGATTGAGTTCTTCTCTGGAACGGGTAGCGGGGACAAAAGACCACTGGGCAATAATACCGCCATCAATCAGGCTTTTAAATTCAACGCATCTTTGCCCCACAAATGATTGCAGGCGCTCAATATTGCCGATTTTAATCACCCTGAGGTTCGGTTTTTGGGAAAATACATCCAAGACCCCCTGCTCGAAATCAGGCGCAACCACAACTTCGGCATACTGCTGGGTGATGGCCTCGGCGGTTGCTTTATCAACCGGCTGGTTTACGGTGATACAGCCCCCGAAGGCGGCGACCCTGTCGGCCATATTGGCTTTAACATAGGCATCCGCCAGCGTATCAGATCGAGCGACACCACAGGGATTATTGTGCTTGACGATCACCACGGTGGGCTTATCCGTAAAATAGCGCAGAATGTTGAGAGAGTTGTCCGCATCGGTTAAATTGGTCTTGCCCGGGTGCTTTCCGGACTGCAGCAGCTCAATATCAGATGCCAGAAATTGCCCGGGCTGGATGGTTTCAGTTTCCCCCAGCACCAGGTTGCCATTGGCCAGTTTGTAAAGGGCCGCTTCCTGACCGGGATTTTCACCATACCTGAGGCCTTTTTGAACTTCATCGACAATCCAGATAACTTTCTCATAAAAAAGGGTCTGGCGTTTGTCCTGATCGACAAAACTGATTTCCATCTGGGGCGGAAAGTGGTCATCCATCACGGTTCGATACATCTTTTTGAGGTCTTCGGTCATGGCATCACTCCTTTTTTCCAATCATAAATGGGCCTTTTCCCGCTGCGCTGTGTTCTCCGCAGACTCACATCCTCAACGTACTACCAGTACGCCTCGTCGTATGTCCTTGTGCGGCCTTGCGCATCAGGAAAATTCCACATTCCTGAATTGCAAAAATGATTTAATTCAAGAAAAAGTTGAACCCAATTCTAAAGTTCATAACAATTTTTTACATCATTGATCTCTTTTGAAACCAAGAAATCAGCAATTGTGCGGTCGTATACGGCTGTGTGATCAAATGCTTTGCGGGCCAGCTGGAAACGAAGGTCCAGGTTCGTCGAACCCTGGTTGGCTTTGAGTACAGACAGGATCTCTCCGTAATCAGCCGGATCAACCACGGATGCAACCCGGATGTAATTTTTGGCAGAGGCCCGAATCATGCAGGGTCCACCGATATCGATATTGCCCCTGGCCTGCTCCACGGTCACATCCGGCTTTGAAATCGTCTCTTTGAATGGATAAAGATTGACAACCACCATATCGATGGGAACGCCTCCGGTGCGCTTTAAATCATCTTGATGGGCATCATTGTATGTTTCGGTAAGAAGTCCAAGATAAATTTTAAAATCAAGGGTTTTGACCAGACCCCCCTGAGTCTCGGGCTGACCCGTAAAGTCTGAGACCTGCATCAAGCGGTTTAGATCCGAATCTCCCAGAATTTCACTGATACGTCCATAGGTTCCGCCGGTTGAAAATATACGGATTCCCGGGTTCATCTCAACCAGCTCCGGAATAAACTGTTCAAGTCCGCTTTTGTCGGAAACACTGACCAAAATATTCTGTAATTTGACTAAATCATCTACCCTTGCAACGACATTAATGCTCATAATGGTTACCTCTTTCCTTCATGTTCTGCTAAAAAACGGTTAAAAAAATCATCCATGAATGCATGACGCTCACGGGCCCATTTACGGCCTTGTGCCGTCAGCAATCGATCTTTAATTTTGCAGAGCTTGACCTTAAACTCTCGGTAGCCGGTGTCATTGACAGAATAAGGCCTGATATTTTCAGCATCAAGGTCCGGGTTATGCAAGCGTGCGCCCACCTCGCCTGCAAAAAGAAAGGCGCGCGCCACACCCACGGCGCCGATGGCATCCAGTTTGTCGGCATCAAACAACACCTTTGCTTCGGGTGTGGCCGGTTTGTGGTGATTGCGAAAGCGATGGGAGCGTATACAGTGAATGATATTTTGCTTTTGTTTTTTTGAAAGCGGAAGCGCTGCGACCATCGGTCCAGCCATCTGGGCACCTTTTTCCGCATGGCAAATCGCGCCGTTGCAAGCATCCTGCAAACTACGCCCGATATCGTGCAGGTAAGCAGCGGCCCTTAATACATCCATGTCTGCGTTTTCAGCAGGACCCATCATTTCGCACAGCCGCAACACCCTGAGGGTGTGATCCCAGTCATGACTTCCGGAAGCTTTATCAAAGCTCCTTTGGGCAAAAGCTTTAACCCGAGCAAGCGCCGGTTCCGGAGCAATACTGCCGGCTGATTGATCGTCTGAAGTCTTTTTTGGGTTTGTTCTAGTATTTGATGTTTTCTTACGTGATAACATCCTAGTTTGATTCTACTATACGATCATCGAATTTGGAGGGTATAGTTCAAATATCAGGACCATATACCAAACGGGATTCACCTTGCAATAGTCAAATTTAGATTTCATCAAACAAATCTTAGGCAAGCGATTTTGTAAGTCATTTTACAATATAAAGCCGGATATGCATGAAATTGTATGAATAGATACAATAATTGACCCGCAAATTTCGATTTTTAAATATGCGCATTAATGTGTAAACTTTTGTTTATAAAATGCCGATTAAAAAATTACCGTATCTTATTTCGCACCAGATGATATTGAAGGGTTAAATAACGCTTTGCAGGAAAAAAATTACATTACCATAAGAAATTCCCAGATTAATTTTTATAAAGACGTTGGCTTATATTATATTGAAGGCGGCTCTTTTGTTTTATATAAGCCACCTGGTAAGTATTTAAGCCAAATGCGCCTGAAGGACGCAAGACATCCGACCGAGCTTTATATCCATCAAAATGATCGCATAACTGCGATACAAGAGCTGCAAAAGGGCTTTAATACGCAAATAGCCAAAAGCATCAAAACCGGAAATGCAGTCGAAGTAAAATCGACCATCTGCAATCTGGTGGAAGAAACCCTGGCTGAACCCCGCAGCGGTACCCTGCAGGCGCTGCCTGAAACTGTTGATCTTTTGGTCAGCGGATACTCGAAAAATCCTGAAATTATAAAAACGTTCGCTGCGATCTCATTTAAAGACTACAGCACGGTTATCCATTCGGTGAACGTGATGGCATTGACGCTGGGTTTTTCCTTTTACTCGAAATTGTCATTGCGCGAAACTAAACGCCTGGGTTTAAGCGCCTTGCTGCATGACGTCGGCAAAACCGAGATCCCGGACAATATCCTCAAGGCTCCCCGAAAATTAACCAGCCAAGAA
>Ga0255055_10000292_pt1 | contig 39531 bp, 34 predicted proteins | sample JV7_2_27_MG_FD_188633 | JGI IMG/M metagenome (GOLD analysis project Ga0255055, IMG submission 188633) | Seawater microbial communities from Jervis Inlet, British Columbia, Canada - JV7_2_27 | ecosystem: Environmental > Aquatic > Marine > Inlet | place: Canada: British Columbia | collected... | reverse complement strand
TGTCACTAGTTTTGAAGTTAAGTATACTTTAGTGGGATCGTCTGTCATTCTGTATAATTTTCCGAGTAAGTTAAACTTAGCCGTTCGAGCTTCTCTCTTTCTCTCTTCAATTTCAAAGGTTTTCTTGTAAGCGCCATCAAAATCAGTCTCAATTAATACAGCACAATTCACTAGCTCTTCGACAGCTTGACTACATGCGCTATATAATTTTTTAAATTCGTCTTTGATTTCCTCATATAGCTTGAAAGGATACACTTCAAGAAATCTTGAAAAAAACTCCATCTTATCGTTTACGGCATCGATCATCATCAGAATTTTATACCTATCTTCAACTAGAAAAGGAAGGGCTCTTTTATCCCTGAAAAGAACTTGAGTAAATTTATCTTTTAGTTCATCACACTTTTTTTCCGCTTGAATGACACCTTTTAAGGATTCTTTTTTTAATTTGTCATTTGTAAAAGTTGAGAGCGCTTCATGTAAGAGAGCAGAGGCATTTAATGTCTCGGCTAAGAATTCCTTGTTAACCTCATATAGTTCATTTTTCTTTTCTTTTAATAATTTCATTTTATTCACATACCAAATTCATGAATTTCTAACTAAGAAATAATTATTATTTTTATATTCTATTTATTGTTCGCTCTATAAAAAAGCTTATGTCTTCACATATGTTTGCAGAATAATAGTTATGATGTAAAAATTATCTTTAATGATTTTAAAAAAAAGTAAAAAAATAAATGTTGTAAAACTAAAACAATTGTTTTAAAACAATTGTATCATTTCGCTTTGGTCCAATAGAAATCATAGCAATATCAATATTAAGTTCGTCTTTAATTGCATCAAGATAAATTTTCATTGTTTCAGGTATCGAATCGTATCCTTGATTAGCAATTTCAGTCCATTCATCGCTGGTTAGTTTCTCCCAACCTTTAAATTCTCTATAGATTGGAAGGCATTTTTTTATTATTTCGTGTTGGATTGGCCAACTTTCAAGCTTTTTTCCGTTTAATTCATATCCTGTGCACATTTTTATTGGATTTATTCCATGGAGTGCATCCAGTAATGTAATTATTACATTATCTACCCCATTGATCATTATACCGTACTTAATATTGAATAAATCTATCCAACCAACTCGTCTTGGACGTCCAGTAACAGTTCCGTATTCGTGACCTTGTTCCCTTATAATCTCTGCCGTAGTATCGAATAATTCTGTAGGAAACTTTCCTTCACCTACCCTTGAGGTGTATGCTTTAATTATCCCTACAATCTTTCCAATTTTCCTTGGAGGTATGCCTGTTCCAGCGCTGATCCCTAATGCATTAGGATTTGAAGACGTACCGAAAGGATACATACCATGATCTATACAAAGTAGATTACCTTGAGCTCCTTCGAATACAACCTTTTTACCTGAGTCGATAGCTTTATTCAAATAATAAGCCGTATCTATAACATAAGGTTTCAATTTCTCACCGAAAGTTATGTATTCTTCATACATCGCTTCGAAATCATAATCCCAATTAGGATCGTAGACATTTATCAAACTCTTTCTGATTCTAAATATTTTTTCCAGTTTCGGCTTTAAAATTTCAGGATGGATTAAATCGAATACTCTAATTCCCCACCTACCTGCTTTATCTGAATATGTTGGTCCTATTCCTCTTTTTGTAGTTCCGGCACTGTATTCTCCTTTTGTCTTTTCTTCTAACCCGTCGAGAGCGATGTGAAAGGGAAATATAACATGGGCAGTAGAACTTAATTTGAGGTCGACTTTTTTGTTAAGCTTATTTAAATTATCTATTTCATCGAGTAGAACTTTAGGATCAATAACACATCCATTTCCAATTACAACCTCTTTTTCCAGTGGAGCTCCCGATGGAATTAACTTAAATTTATATTTGATTCCATTCGCAACTATAGTGTGTCCCGCATTATTTCCGCCGTTATATCGTACAACAATATCTGATTTTTGAGCTAAGTAATCTGTTATCTTTCCTTTACCTTCGTCTCCCCAAGATAGACCACAAACAGCAATTGTATTAAAAATGTTATTCATTATTCACAATCCATTAATTTTCTTAACCTTACTCATTTTAAAAATTTAGTCGGGGATTATTATTAGATTTTACAATCAAAAACATAATCCAAAAAGGATTATTCTTTAAAGTTTATAAAATTTTTCTGAAATGATTTATTTTTAGAATAATATTTAAAGCCGTATTTTTATCTTTTTATAGTAAAAATGCAGAGAAGAATAATTCTATTCGATCTTGTTCATAACGAAATGCTGGCGCTCGACAAAGATTATACCGACTTTTTAAAACTTCTTCATAATCTAAATTTTAAGGTTGAAAAAAACGAAAATAAGGATTTAACCAAAAAAGTATTAGAAAATGTAGACGTACTAGTATTAGGTAATCCAATTGACGACTATTTCTCAAACATCGAGATTAAAGAAATCGTTAATTTCGTCAGGTTAGGTGGGAGTTTACTGCTTGTTAGTGAATATGGAGCAGATTATCTTCAAAAAACAAATCTTAATGATATTACTAATCATTTTGGTTTTTTATTTGAGAAGAATCTCATAAAAGAACAAAACCCAAAAAACCAAAATTGTTCAAGCATCTTACACATTCACGAGTTTCCAGAAGTTGACTTTTTAAATGGATTAAGAGAAGTAGTAATTGGTGGAACGTGCTCTTTATACTTAAAAAAGGGAGTTAGAGCTCTCCTCGAAACCAATAAATTGAATAATTGGTCAGAAATCTACAACAATTCATCAGAAGAATGGGAAAAAGATAAGGAACAACAACACGTCATAGCAGCTTATGTTAAATTTGGACAGGGAAAGGTAATTGCTTTCGGCGATATAGACATTTTTTGTAGCGATGATAATATTGGTATTAATACCCTAGACAATCAGAAGTTTTTACATAATGTTTTTTCTTGGTTGGTTGAGCCAGTTAAAAAATCTGATGTCAATTCTTTCATCTTAAATCAAATAGGTGAACTACAAAATGGAGTAAAGCAAATTCAAACTACAATTAATAACATAATCGAGACAATGAGCATATTAGAAAGAAGATTAACACATATAGAAGAAAATTCAGAGTATTTAGAAAAAACAACAGATGCTAAGATCTCTCGGGATCTAGAATCTGTGTAAAAAGAGGGTGCAGATAAAGGATTTTATTAAGTAGATCCTTTTAAATTAAAAAAACAAATCTTCTAAACCTATTTATTTCTAGTTATATTACTTTACATTAATTATATTTAAATTAAAATATCATAATTCTACCTTAAATTTGAAAAAGAGTGGTTTTTATGAGTAACAAATCACACGATGAAATTTTTTCTGATTTTGAAGAGATAACTAACCATTATAATCGAAGTGATCAATACTTTGATATCTTATATGATTCCATTTCATCAACAATTATTGCAAAAACACCTTCCGCTGAGAACTTTTCAGTGAATACAAAAAAATCGGGCATTGTCGCTCGCAGTTTTTTAGGTTCGTGGAAAGAAGTAGCAATTGACGCGAATGGAGATTTGAATAATATTAAAACAAAAATACCGAAAGTATCTGGTAAAGGAAACCTTATTGCTGAATTCGACGGTTGGAGTTTAAATAGAGAAATTAAATCTAAGATTGATCCTATTAATGTCCCTATTGATGAAAAGATTGAAAAAGTAAGGGAAATCTATACATATATCAAAAATGCGGACGAAAGAATTATAAATGTCCGAGTGAAGTATTTAGAGCTTTTAATTGAACGAATATTCGTCAATAACGAAGGATGCAAATTAAGGCAAGTAATTCCAAGGACTCGTGTTTTCGTAATACCTATCGCTAAAGAAGGATCGGTTGTAGATTACGATTATTTCATTAAATCAGGAGAAATGGGATTTGAGATTTTCGATTCACTCGAAAACGGAGTATTAGACCAAGTGGTTAAGAATTCACTTGAGATGTTAAAAGCCGAATTACCACCTGCAGGAAGAAAAACTATTATTTTGGATCCAAAAATGACAGGATTGATTGCTCATGAGAGTTTTGGACATGGTTTGGAAGCTGATCAAATACTCAGAGATCGTAGTTATTTAAAACAACACCTTAATAAGCAAGTTGCGTCTGAGATATGTTCAATCTATGATACTCCATCTATAGAAAAAAAATTTGGATCATACTTTTTCGACGATGAAGGAATAGAAGCTGGGCACAACATCTTAGTTGAAAATGGGATATTAAAAAATTTTATATATGATCGACGAACAGCATCAGAACTTAATGCTTCACCTCAAGGAAACGGCAGACGAGAAAGTTTTGCTCATCCCGTCAATGTTAGGATGACAAATACATATTTTGGTTCTGGAGATTACGAATTAGAAGAAATGATTTCAGAAATTAAAGAGGGAGTAATGTTAGTGCATGGATATTTTGGAATGGAGGATCCACTTGGAGGAGGCATGCAATGCACATCAAAAAAGGGTTACCTTATTGAAAACGGAGAGCGAACTAAAATTCTTAAAGCAACTGCTTTAAGTGGAGATGTTCTTGGGATGCTTAAAAATATCGATGCTGTTAGTAAGGATACCTTGAAACTTGATGGAGGGACGTGTGGGAAAGGTAGCGAAGATTTGGTTCCCGTTACATCAGGGGGTAGTTATATTAGAGCTAAAAATGTATTAGTGAGTCCGGGGTGAATGAAGAAGTGTCAATTGAAAAGTTAGATAGAATCGAAGCTGTTTTAAAATCGAAGAAAATCCAAGAATTTGAGATATTCTTTATCGAGAAGCGTATTTTTGAAACTATTTTTTTAAAGGATAAGACTGAGAACGAGCGCGAGATAAGTGATTTTGAATATTTTATAAGAATTCTTACTCAAAAAGAAAATAAAACAGGTATAGGCGTAGTTAAAGGGAATTCACTTGAGCCGAGCCAAATCGAGAAAAACATCGATACTTGCGTTCTACTATCAAAAATAAATTCAAGTTCTAAGTACGATTTTCCTTCAGAAGTAAATATTTCCCCTATCAATACATCTGATAAAAGCATATTAAGCGATCCTCTAACGGTTAAGAAGGACTTAGCAGAAGTTCTAATCTCTGAAGTGAATCAACAAAAAGATGTATTACCTACATTCTTGCGATTTAGGACTCACAGCAATCATAGTTTTTTGAGAAATAGCAATGATTTGAAGTTAGACGCGAGAAAAACCTACTTTTTTATGGAATTTTCCTTGAAGGCTCAAGAAAATGGTAAATTATCTGAGTTCTGGGATTCGGGATATTACAAAGAAAAAGAGCATCTAAATTTAAACGAGAGAGTGTCTAGTTGGGCTAAAAGCGCTAAGGATACGCTTAGAGCAATAGAACCTAAACCTTCTGAAAATGCTCTCGTCATTTTTTCACCTAGCGTTTTAAAAGAGGCTATTAATCCTGTCATTGGATTTCATGCGCTCGGTCAAGCTCATGCCGAAAAAATTTCACGATTCAATGTCGGGGATGAAGTAGCAAGCGAAAACATCACTATAATTGATGACGGATTGTTAGAAGGTGGTCTGAGCTCTAATTCGTGGGATTCAGAAGGAAATCCTCATCAGTTAACAGAAGTTATAAAGAGTGGTGTTTTTCAGAATAGATTATACGATCAAATATACGCAATATTGGATAAAAAACAATCAACGGGAAACGCAAAACGGGCAGAAAGCGGCACGGTTATTAATTGGATAAGTAATTTTAAAATACTCCCAGGAGACATATCGTTTAATGATATGGTAGCGGATATTAAGGAAGGTTATTACATCGACAAGTTTTCGTGGTTAAATCCAGACGAAGTTTCGGGTAATTTTGGAGCAGAAATAAGAAATGGATATTACATTAGAAACGGTGAACTCAAAAATCCAATTAAACTGGGAAATGTTAGTGGTAATGTCCTTGAAATGATGAAAAATTGCGTATATATCTCTAAAGAACGAGAATTTATTGAAAATACTCTATATCCTTATATGGCGTTTAATAATTTGAATGTTTCTTCTTAAAAATAAAAAATAAAATTTTTTATTAATTTTTTTATAATCCTAACACTTTAGCAGCATTTATTCCAAGAATTTTGTCTTTGTCTTCTTCAGTAAAATCTGTTAATCCCATTAGTTTGAGAGGAGGAGGTATTTTCAATTTTCTAATGCCTTTTACCCAATCTTTAAGAGATAAGATTGGAGTAAAGAGAGGCCAATCTGAACCGAAAAGAATCTTATCAATACCACACGATAATTTCGCTTGAAATAGCGCTTGAATAAAGGCGGCAGGCATCATTTTTAAAACCGGTTCCCAAGCAGAGATGTCAAGATATACATTGAAATTCTTGCCAGCCACTGATATCGCTTGATTTGTAAAAGGGCTCCCCATATGAGCCATAATTATTTTAATATCGGGGAAATCTATAGCAACTTTATCAACATAAATTGGTTGGCAATATTTTATGTATGTATTTGGCGGTCCTGATCCTGTGTGTATTAGAATTGGAATGTCCAATTCTTGTACGCGCTTATAAAAAGGATAGAATTTTAGGTCGTCTGGATAAAATCCCGTCAAAGGGTAAAGTTTCAGCCCTTTTAACCCCAATTCCTCTACACACCTTTCAAGTTCTTGAATAGCTTCTTTTCCTCTTCTAGGATCAATTCCACAAAATCCTATGAATTTATCTGGATATTCATTAACGATGTTTGCAACGTAATTATTATAATCTTTATAAGTTAAATTAGCCGTAAAAGCAAAATGGCCATCTAATGCTAATAAAACCGTTTTATCAATTCCCGCTTCTTCCATCTCTCTAATTAATCTTTCTGCTGATCCATCATACAAAGGTGAAGGATCTGATAAACCCATTTTCTTAGCTCCAGCATCAATTAACTTCCCAAAACTTCCACTTATGATGGTATCATCCCAAATATGACAGTGTGCATCAATAATCAATTTATTTCACCTATTTATTATTTTTAGTTTCTATTGGATTTTGATACAATTGTATATTAATTATATTAAAGATAAGGTTTTTTTTAAATAATATAGATATTTTATCGTTAAAACAGATCCTTTAATTATTGGGAGTAAGTGTGCTAGATGCAAACAGCTTTTATTTATTTGTATTTATGAAATTAAACCATCTTAGTTTTTCGGTCTCAGGATCATCAAATTGAAGATATTTTTCTTCTTTTCCAATATTATAAACTAAATCCTTAGCGTACTTTAGATATTTGGTGAATTCTTCTTTCTGATCAATGATTTCTTCATCAAAACAGTTTTGTAAATTTGTTGACAACACTGTCTTAATATCCGGCTTAGAAGATAAGTTTACATCTTTGAAATTAATGTGGACCCATTCTCCGGTATTAATATTAAAAGAATAATCCTTTAAGAAAAGATACCCATAATCTGCTATAAATTCTATCGACTGGCAAACAAATTGAAATTCTACCTCTGAAAATAAATAGTGGAAATTAACGCGACACCAACCAGGTTTGATTCCAAAATTTCCTTGTTGGCTAAATTTGCTATATTGTTGTGATTTTTCTTCGCTTATTTGAAGTAAGCAGTGCCCATAGGGTCCTGCACACATACAACCGGCTCGACTTTGAATTCCAAATAAATCGTTAAGAAGTTTAGTAATAAATTTAGGGTGTAACTTTTTATCTCCATGTTTTATCACAAATGACACAATAGCTAAACGGTTTTTTCGTTCGTGAGGTCCTAGAATTTCGATTTTTGGATGCTTCGACAATCTCTCCAAAGCACTATTTATATACTCTTTTTCTTTAGAAGCTATAGTGTCAATTCCAAGAGCATCTTTTAAATCAATGGCCAAAGCTGCTTTAATAGTTTGTAATACTCCGGGAGTACCCGCTCTTTCCCTAACTTCTATATCGTTTGAATAGTCGATTATAGTTTCGCTTACAAAATCAACAGTTCCTCCTCCAGCGGTGGTTGGAGAGATAGCAAGATCGTAAATTCTTTCGTTGAATACTAAAATTCCCGATGATCCTGGCCCTCCTACGAATTTGTGTGGTGATATAAAAATAGCATCAAAGAAAGTTTCAGAGTCTTTATTCATATTAATTTTTACATATGGGGCACTCGCAGCATAGTCAAAACACACTATTCCTCCATAATTATGCATTATTCGAGCAATTTCGTAAACGGGTGTTTTAATTCCTGTAATGTTTGATGCTGCTGAAAAAGAGCCTATTTTTAACCTATCGTTATATTTCGGGTCTGAAACTTGGTTTTCTAAATCTTTTAAATCAATGTATCCATCAGGATTGAGTTGTATTGCTACTACCTCCGCAATAGCCTCCCGCCACATTATGTCGTTAGAATGATGTTCGTAAGGACCAATAAAAACGACAGGCTTTAACCGTTTGATCTCTTCCTCTTGGATTTTTCTTAAAGCTGGATCTAATACCTTTTCTTCTGAGGATTTATCCATTAACTGTTGTAATAATTTTTTTGTTGCTGGTGGTAAACGGATACCTATGATCTCTTGGAATTTGGTTATAGCGCCTGTCGCACCTGTACCGATTGCGATAATTCTACAGTTAGATTCGGCATTAAAAGCTTTTTTTATTATTTTTTCTGCTTGATGTAGAAGGTTAGTCATATGGCGACCAGTTACATCGTCTTCAGTATGAGTATTGGCATATTCCCTTTGAATCTTTATTAAATACTTTTCAATAAATTTGAGTGATCTCCCAGAGGCCGTGTAATCTGCATATGTGAGCAAGCGCATTCCATAAGGAGTTTGAAACGTAAAATACCTTCCAATCAAGGCATCTCTTACTTCATCTAAAGTTAAAAGTGGCTTCATCATAAAACCTTTAAAGTTAATGAGTAAATTTAATTATTTCCATAATATAAATTAACTGGATTTACAAAAAAGTGTTTTTTGGTAATTATTAAGATTAGAGGATAAATATCTCAAATACACATTAAAAATAAAAAGGAAATAGATTCTATTTCTTACTTTCTGCTTTCACTTCGATTAAATTGTAATCTCGTGTACCGAGCCCTACTTCTTCAGCCACTTTTAATTGTATTTCCCAATACCTAGATTCCTTCCCATCGGGATTTAAATCAAGCTTACCTGTTTCGGGGTCAAATCGGGGTATATAAGATAACCAATCGTTAGATTTTTCTTTAGAAAAATTACCCATGCTCCCTAAAATTGAGTGAGGATTCATCTTTGATAAGTGTATTAAATCCACAGCTGCTTGATCTACAGCTACTGGATCTAACGAGGATAAAATGCCAATATCGCTTACAAATGGCACATCTGACCCGCCTGTGCAGTCACATTGCCATGTAACATCTATCACATAATTGATATAAAATATTTTATCTTTCCCGAAATATTCCACCACTCCTGCGGCATTATCAACCATTTGTGTAATAAATTCTTCTCGAGTTGATGATCCAGTATCTATAACATTGTTTTTGCAAACTGATTTACACATATAGCAATATCTACATTTTTCTTCGTCGCGAATTAATTTACCTTCTGGACTTTCTCTCAATGCATTTGTTGGGCAGATTTTCAAACAATTTTCGTAGTCAGATATCGGTGCTTCAAAATTAAATTCAAATTTTTTTCCAACATGTGCTTGAACCTTTCCCCCCTTGCTTACACATCCAATCCCAAGATTTTTAATTGCACCACCAAAACCAGCACCTCCATGTCCTTTAAAGTGAGTCGCTAAGATCATATGCTCAAATTCTTTCATCCTTCCCGCAACTAAAACTTCATTAAACCGTTTACCATTAACAGCTTGTTTTATTATATCTGTACCAACGCGTCCATCAAGCATTAGCAGTTTCGCTCCCATGGTTTCTTCCGTAAAACCATGAATTTTAGCAGTTTCTAAATATTCTTCTTCAGCAGCACGACCACTATATTCGGTATGAATGCCCGTAAATTCCTCTGGAGCGCCCCAGCCACAAGATTCTGCTACAGATGGTACTGCTCCTAAACTTTTTACGTAATCACACAAAAATCTAATGTAACTCGGGCGCAGATAGCGTACGTTTTCTAAAGCACCAAAGTGTGTCTTTATTACCACATTATCTCCTTTCTGGACTCTGTTATTAAATCCAATTTTTTCCAGAGCCGAAGGCCCCTTAAACCTGCTTAAACTTTCCTTATGGTTAAAGGTTCTTGCTGTAAAATAATATACATCTGATTTCATATTTCTCATTAAAAATAGTTATTGAGTTAATTGTAAAATAATATTAGGTAATACATCATTAGAAATAAATTTAGAGTTTATTTACCAAGCAGAAATTATTTTAATTGTGTATAATTCTACAATAATTAGAGATAAGAAAAATTATAATATTTGAGAAAAAATTATGGCTCGTTGCCCTGAATGCGCCGGTAAAATGAAATACAATCCCGATAATCGTCTTATGGTATGTGGTTCGTGCGGATTGTCGTTATCTCGCTACGAATTAGATCACTATTGGAGTAACATACGGGATGAACGCGGATCGGACGCAGATGAAGTAACAAAAGCAAAAAACCGTCGGAAAGAATGGCTCGATTGGTATAGTAAAAGTAAGGATGAAAAAAAAAATTACTGATTAAATACAAATCATATTAACCAGTGTGTCATCCTTTTAGTTTAGTTTAAATTCTTCTCTAAACATCGGATTTTTCTTATCATTTAGTACTAGGAAATTAGGGATATTGGTCATGAATGAGATAATTATTTTCAACCTAATTATGATATTCTTCAGTGTTGTTGGAATAGGCGTTTTTATTCTTCTTTTTTTTGTATCTGCTCCTTACGGACAGCATATTAGAAAAGGCTGGGGTCCAAACATTAATAATAAACTAGGTTGGTTTATTATGGAAATCCCTACAGTTGTGATTTATCTTATTATTTACTTTTTAGGAGAGAGAAAAACAGATTTAATATCCATTGTATTTTTATTCATTTGGATGCTACACTATGGACAGCGAACGTTTATTTTTCCATTCTTAATCCGAGCGAAACAACCAATGCCAGTGACTATTATAAGCTTTGGAATGATGTTTAACGGAATAAACACGTATTTACAAGCTCGTTGGATTTATACTTTATCTGCACCTTATCCCGATGATTGGATTTTTTCTCCATTCTTTATAGCCGGATTATCTATCTTTATTTTAGGCTTTATTATCAACCTTCATTCGGATCAAATAATTAGAAATTTACGTAAACCAGGAGAAACTGAATATAGAATACCTTATGGAGGTATGTTTCGATGGGTTAGTAGTCCAAGCTATTTTGGAGAAATTACTGAATGGGCAGGATGGGCTGTATTGACTTTGTCTTTTCCTGGTCTGATTTTTGTTGCCTGGACATTTGCAAACTTGGCACCAAGAGCACTTTCACATCATAAGTGGTATCTTGAAACCTTCCCTGAGTATCCTAAAAATAGAAAAGCGTTGATTCCGTTTATCTATTAAAATTGAAATTCTTTTGAATCGTTACCTCTGATTCTTTTTTTTAAAATTTTGATAGAATTCGGATTTTCGCAAAATATACCATCTTAGAATAGGTTTAACTAGTGGTACTAAATATCTCTTTACTCCTATCCACGTCTTAACTTCTTCATAAAAATCTTCTAAAGTGAAATTCTGAAACCTTAATATGCTCTGAATGTAATTTGTTTCTTGATCATCAAAGAAGCCGCAGTGAGAGTGATTTTTTGAAAAGGCTTCTTCCGGTAAGAAACCTCTTCCAAAGCCCAATAATTCGAACATGTCATTAATGTTATCTCTATATGAGATTTGGCATTTTTTACCTCCCCCTAAATTAAATGTATTATTCCATATTTCATTTGAATCTATAGCGTTTACTAAAGCGAGCCCAACATCTTTTGCGTGGATGGTTTCTACGTTTGTATCTAACGCAATGAAAAACATAATAGGTCTTAACCTTATTATATCTGTTGCGACAACATACGAAACCCTAAATATAATATAATCCAATTTGGATTCTTTAATTAACCTTTCAGTTTTTATTTTAGTGTAAGCATATAGATCTTTCGCAGCATCATCAAACTGGTCAGATAATTTTATAATAGGATTTTCCCGTCGATCACCATAAACGGCAACAGAGGAAGTATAGATAAGTTTGGGAGGATTTGACTGGTTTTCCATTGCTTTTATTACATTTTGAGTACCAACTATGTTAGTAGAAACTACGATTTCAGGATTCTTAAATGCTACATCCGGTAAAGCAGCCGCGACATGAATAACTATGTCCTGTTCGTTCACAGCTTCTTTTACTTCCTCATAATTCTGTAATGTGCCCCAAATAATCCTGATTTTATCTAAATATCGATTGAAAAGCTTTTTATTCTTACGAGATCCTCGTAGAAATAAGGTAACTTCGTATTCTTTAGTCCTGCTTAACAATTCTTTAAAAACTTCTTTACCAACGGTGCCTGAAGCTCCCGTTAATAAAATTTTCTTCTTTCCCATGTGGCATTCAAATTAAAACAAAATTAAACGGTTAAAAATATCCCTTAAGATATGGAATTAATTACTTGTTTAATATCTTCTTATGCCCATAACCAAAATTGACTTTTAAGTATAAATTTGTTAAAAAGAAGTTAATTGAGTTATTAGCTAAATTTCTTGTTAAAAATCTCGATTAAAAACTCTTCCAATTTAAGGGCGGGTATATCTAATAGTGTAATTTCGAGGTGTCTGCCTCTTTCTGCTTCTTCGATTCTGACTGTTTTAGATGCGATAATTTTTAATTGGTTAAGTGTCCGGATATATTTTCGAAAACTCATTTTCACATGTGGTTCTACTGAGTATGTCTCGCTAATTATCTGATACTCTTCAAAAGCATCATCAACTAGAGTAAATGGCTCGTCTTTATTTATCAATGATCGTGCAATTCCAAAGAGAGCAAATAGTTCTTGATCGTTTAACTGGTCTACGATCTCTCCTCTAAATGTGGGGTAAACGTCATTAGAGGCAGCTCTAATTATGTCAGCGTTTACGCTATCTAAATTTTCCCGATCGGCATATAATCCACTTTTTCTTAAGATTTCTATTCCGTGACGCATATTTTCGTGATCTGCAACTATCTGACTAATCATATTCAAAATATCATCATCAATAACGTACTCTTTAAAGGCAAGTTCGCTTCTATATTCCAAAATCTGTTTTGATTCTTCGTAATTATAAGGTTTAAGTTTAATTTTCTCGTTTAATCTACTTAAAATTCGTTCAGTTTCTACTGTCATCCAATCCTTATTTCTGGAGATTAAAATTATTGAGAGTTTTGCGTTTTGATGTCCATAGGTTTCTGCAATATCTAAAAATGCTAAAATTTCGTCAGATCTTAATAAATGGACTTCATCTATTATTAGTAGCATGTATCCTTTTTCTCGGATTAATTGCTTTAAAATAAGCTTCAAAGCTTCGTCGTCCGAGAATCCTCGTCCACTTCCGTGAGTGTACTTTGCTAACAATTCGCGAATTATTTTGCTTTTGGAGCGGAAATTTATACAGTTGTAGTACTCAATAAAAACATCAACATCCTTTTCTAGCGCTATTGTTTTAAAGTTTCTACCAAAATATCTTGCCGTACAAGTTTTTCCAATTCCACCCCTACCTAAAATTAAACAGTTTACGGACGGTTGTTCTTCTTCTTCAAGAATCCGTCTAAAGTTATAGATAAGATTATTTATTGCCTCGTTGCGACAATATAGTTTTTCGGGAACATAGCTCATGTCAAGTGAGTTAGCTTGATTAAACACTGATTTTGTCATGAAATGCTTTCTAAATTCTTCCTCGTCCATGATTAACCGACTTTTATTTATAATTTTCGTGATATATAAGTAATTATATAACAAATTAAGTTTAAACTTTCTTATACTTTTGACTTTTTCTAGAGGATTATTAGAAGTATCCCCTATAATGATAAATAAGTAATTAATTTAAACTTACAGTTATAGATTTAAATCGCTCTTGTTTAAAGGATGCATTTCGGAGTAAGACTGCCTTAGTTTAGTAATATCGTTCTTTGCATAGATTCTTGTAGTATTTGGAGAGCTATGCCCGAGTATATCCTGCAATTCACTGATATCCATTCCAGAACGCCTTAGGTGAGTAGCGCCCGTGTGTCTGAAAATATGAGGCGTTATAATTTTTGAATCTGGGAAACCACACTTCTCTTTAATCGTTTTAACATCTGCCTGGATTACTCTGGGATTTAATTTTTGGAATCGCGTATTAACTAAAAGATAGTCTTCGGAGCTATAAGATATTCGATTTTCTAGATACTCTGTGAAAAGTTCTAAAGTATGATAATCAACCGGAACAATCCTCTCTTTACTTCCTTTCCCTTTTAATCTTATGTACCCTTTGTTAAAATCAATATCTTTGATTTGGATGTCGCACAACTCACTGACACGAGCCATGGTAGAATAAAGTAATCTTACAATTAAATAATACCTCTGGCTCTTCCTGGAGTAAAATAGTTTTTTATCCTTCAACTTGTTAAAAATTACCTCAATATCTTCAACATTAAGAAATTTTGGTAAACTTTCCTCTATCTTAATTTTAGGAGATTTAATCGTTGCCATTGGATTTTTAGTTATAAATTCATTTAACGTTAAAAACTTGAAGTAAGACCTTAAAGAGGCGATTTTTCTGCTGATCCCTTTTTTTGAATAATTTAAATCTTTAAGATGTTTTAAAAAGAGTCTAATACGTTGTCTAAGCATTGGCGATTCTAGGCTCAAATCACCAACAAGACTAATAAGCTTTTCAAGATCGTATCGATACGCTTTAATAGTTGATGGCGCACATCCCTCTTCTACTTCCTTCGAAATTAGAAAATCATCGATAAAGTCTGAAACCTTATAGTCTACCATTATAAAAGAAATGACATCGTGATATTACATAATACGGTGTAATATGCAGGTAATATCGATATTGTTTCTTTTTCAAGAGTTAACTTGAACCTTTTCCATACCAACCTTGTCTGACGAAAAGATACGCATTCATAGCGGCTGTGGTCCCTTCACCAGTAGCAGTGGTTACCTGTCGTATTCCACCAGTTATGTCTCCTGCCGCATATATACCAGGAAAATTTGTCTCTTGATTTTTATTAACTTTAATATTATTATCCTCATCAAGTTCTATCCCTGCATTCTTCGCTAATTCACTCTGTGGCTCAACTCCTATAGCAATAAATAGAGCATTTACATCTATATTAGTTATTTCGCCAGTTTCAACATTTTTAATTTTTAGTTCTCCTAATCTGTTGTCTTTAGGTATAGCTTCTTCAATAATGCAATTATACATTGGTACAACATTGGGTAATGAATCAACCTCATCTACAATACATGCTTCTGCTCGCATACAGTGCCGTCTATGAATAAGGTAAACTTTTTTTGCTACACCTGAAAGATAAATTACTTCTAGACCAGCAGCATTACTACCACCAACTGTAGCAACTACTTGATCTCTAAATAATGGGCCGTCACAAGTAGCACAGTAAGATATTCCGTTACCTATTAATTCAAATTCATTGGGCAATCCAAGTGTTAGGTGTTTCGAACCAGTAGCAATTATGATAGCTTTCGCTTTTATATCACCTGCAGATGTAGTTACAGTCATTTCCTTTGGATTAATTGCTGATACTTTTTCATAAAAAAAGGTAGCTCCCCATTTACCAGCTTGTTCCCTCATTTTTTCCGTTAATTCAAGACCGTGGATACTCTCAAATCCGGGATAATTTTCAATTTTGGGAGCTGTCCCAGCTAGGCCTCCAAACCCTGTACCCTCATAAAGAGCAGTCGTTAAACCCATTCGCCCCCCATAAATTGCCGCTGTTAATCCCGCAGGTCCACCACCAATAATTACTAAATCAAATTCATTTTTAATAGACAATTTTAGTCTCCATTATTTTATAGCTTTATTCAAAATTACTTATAATAATTTTAATAATAGTTTAAATTTTTTTTTTATAATTTATATTGATTAAATAAATTCTATAATTTTACTCCTTCTTCAACTGACGAAGATACTTGCAAGCATTTATTCCTGCTCGTGCACCTTCTGCTGCAGCAAAAACTACTTGAAAAAGTCCTCCCGTACAATCTCCAGCTGCATAAACTCCTTCAATATTTGTTTTTTGTTCGTCATCTACTTTAATATTTCTAGTATCATCTAATTCTACCCCTGCTTTTTTGAAAATCGAATTAGAAGATATATGTGATATAATAAATAAACAACTTAATTCAAATTCCTTTATTTCTTCAATATCTTCTGATTCAGGCTCAGTAGATTTACATATTATTTTTTGAATCATACCATCCGAAGCTGGAACTGCTTCAATTACTTCCATCTTCTCAATAACTTCAATTCCAGCACCTCTAACTTCAATAACATTTTCAGGTAGTTCTTTTATTCCCACATCAGTAATAACGCGAACTATACATCCCATCTGTTTTAGAACCAAAGCATCTTCCATCACTTCTTCGTCCTTTCCGTATAGATATACTACTTTATCTTTGTATGACGGGCCATCCCATATTGCGCTGTAGGAAACACCATATCCAAGTAAAGTGTCTTCCCCTTTTATAACTTCCTTTCGTTTCCCTGTGCCCGTGGCAATAACTACAACATCCGCAGTGATGTTTGCTGTTCTCGTAGAAATCACATTCGTTCCCATGCCCAGCATTAACTCAATAACATCTCCGCTAATTATTTTAACGCTTTCGTAGCTTTCGGCGTGCTTTTTAAACTTGTCCAAAAGTCCCAATCCAGTTGCATCAACTTCTCCTAGCCAATTTTGAATTTCTTGCGTCTTCGCTAGAGAGGAAAGTTCTTTTCCTTCTAATACAATAGTGCTTCTATTTGCTCTACCGCAGTAAACTGCAGCACTTAATCCCGCTGGTCCCGCTCCTATTATTAGAACTTCACACTTATACTCTTGTAGTTCCATAAAAAAAAACCCTCAATGCTTTCTGTTTAAGAAAATAAGGTGCTTATAATTTAATTATATGGTTTCTAAATTAAAAATAATTTTAAATTAATCTCTGTTTGATCCAAATTGATTAGAAACAATTAAAGGCAATAATCATATGAAATAATTCGAATATTTATTATTGATTCTGAATTATGGACAATCTGTCCTTCAAATGGAGCAGATTTAAAAGGTCCTACAGCTGTAACTAATTCTGTAGGTATAGCTTTAGGGGGAAAAACAGAGGATGGTAAATATATTAATTATTTACCTAACGGGGCAAGCCATACGATTACATTCAATCCAGCTATTCTTAAGAATCCAGAACATAAAGAGAAATTTAAATCGTATTTAAGAGGATATATTAAAAACGGAGGAACTTGTTTACAAGTAAATATGCTCGACGTCGAAATGCTAAAAGATGCCCAACAACATCCAGAAAACTATACTAATCTCTTAGTTCGAATCACCGGTTATAATGCTTATTTCAACGCGATTGGTAAAGAATTGCAGGACGAAATAATAGCTCGAGAATCGCATTCGATGTAAATCGAATTTCAATCTCTTCAGCAGTAAAATTTTAATAATCTTCCTTTATTTGTGTCATTAACTAAAAATTAAAAAACTAATGATGAGAATAAGATGGTTTTAGAAACGAATATAACTAAAATGTTTGGGATCAAGCATCCAGTCGTCGCAGCACCAATGGGTCCTTTTTATACAACCCAATTAACAATTGCTGTTTCTGAAGCAGGAGGTTTAGGAGTACTGAGCCATTCTGCTTTAATAAGCGATTACATGAGCGGAAAAAATCCCATCCAAATTATGAAAGATAATATGTTAGAAGTAGTTGAACATACGGATAAACCCTTTGGATTTAACATAAGAACTTCTAGAAGGGAAGTTGATGCGCCATATCTGGTAAAGAAAATTCCTGAATTCATTATGTCTAATCCAAAATTGAAAGAGCAGTGTATTTATGCCATCACTAGCGCAGGATCCTCAAAAACTCTACCTCAATCTAAATCGTATCAAAAATTGAAAGAAAGCGGATCACAAATAAAACATTTCCACGTTGCTCCAGCTTTGTGGCTCGCAGATAAATGTGTAGCCTCGAATGTCGACGGTGTTATCGTTACAGGAACAGAGGGAGGGGGACATCAATCCTACGAAAAAGTCAGTTCGTTAGTCTTACTTCAACAAGTTATGAAAAAACATCCAGATCTTCCAGTAATTGCTTGTGGTGGTTTTGCTACTGGCGAAGGTCTTGCTGCTGCGCTATCGTTAGGTGCGGGTGCTGTTGCTATGGGTTCACGTTTTATAGCCTCAGAAGAAAGCGAATTTTCTAAGGAATATAAAATGATTCCAACTAGTTCGAAAGCTCAAGACACTCTCTTAGTAACTGGAGCACTTGGACCTATTCGGCTATGGAAGAACGAATATTCGCTACATCACGGACTCGTAACGGATAAAAAGGCAAAAATGGCTGAAGAAGCGGAAATGAGTCAAGAAGATATTATTGCTGAAGGAAAAGCGTACGAGGCAGCCTATACCGGCGATACTAACTCTGGTGCTGTTTTACTAGGCCAGAGTATTGGTTTAATTGAAAAAATGAAAAAAGTCAATAATATCGTCGAAGAAATTGTTCAAGACGCTGAAAAACGATTAAAAACGGCCGCAGGCTATATAAAATAAACTTATTTTTTATTTTTATTTTTATTATTTTTAAAAAATCACTTTAAAAAAAAAATAGATAGATAATCAAAATTATCTTGTATATCCTATAATATCAATTAGATGTCGAGATTTTCGATAATCGTTGCTACTCCCTGTCCTCCTCCACAACACGCGTTAGCAACACCGTATCTCGCATTCTTCTCTTTTAATATCCTCGCAAGGGTGCCTGTTAACCGTATCATCGTTGATCCTAACGGATGACCAATAGCAGTAGAACCGCCCATAACATTTACTTTTTCCTCAGGGAGGTTGAACTTATCCATACAATTTAACGCAACGATACAAAACGCCTCGTTTATTTCCCAATAATCGATATCATCAGCATTGAGATTCGCATACTTTAGAGCTCTTTGAGTTGCTGGAACTGGACCTCTTCCCATTACAGTAGGATCTACGCCGGCCCATCCAATTGATACGATTCTTGCTAGGGGTTCAATTCCTCTTTTCTTAGCACCTTCAGCTTCCATAAGTACTGCTGCTGTAGCTCCTGCGTTTAAAGGCGACGAATTTCCGGCAGTAATTACTCCCTCTTCAGTACCTTCTCTCTTTAAATAACCTTCTTTTCCTCCATTTCTTTCTAAGTAAAAAGGGGTTGATATTCGACGCAACTGAGAAACTGCTTCTAAATTAGATTTTCTTGGATTCATGTCTCTATCGATAATCATTTTCTCTTCGACATTTCCTGGAGCGTGTCCTTCAATGGGTATGATTTCGTCGTTAAAAAAACCATCTTCGTGACTCTTAATAGCCAGATTATGACTTCTTACACCAAATTTATCTAAATCTTCCTTAGTAAATGTAGGTACTTCTTGTTCATATAACTTCTGAGCCGTTTGCAACATATTAAATAGAGTTTGTAAATCTAACTCTGGTCGATAAAACTTACTCTTTTTATTAGCTGTTGATAAATTGGGTTCTGTCCCCTTACCTCTAACGCGAGTCATATGCTCAAAACCAGTAGTTAATACATTGTTACTATGCCCAGTCATAATCTCCATAATGCCAACATGCATCCCGCTTCCAGCTGAACCGCATTGTCTGTCTATAGAGAAGGAAGGAACCTCATACGGGAATCCCGATAAAAATAACGGACTTCGTCCCCCATAAGTCCAATTTTCTAATACGCCTGCTGCAACTCCGACTGATACTTCGTCCATATCCTTTCTTTCTATTCCTTTATCCGCTAATCTTCCATCAAAGAATTTTATTAACAACTCGCCTAGTAACGCATCTCCTCTAATCTCGCCAAATACATCCCTTTCAGGTTGAGTCGGTCTAGATCGAGAAAAAGCCGTACGAACATAATCAACTAACCACACTTCTTTCATATATAATTCACCTTATACATTAAACTTTAAATTATTGAAATATTGTTTAATAAATTATTATTTAGTATTTTATATAAATATACACTTTATATTAAGGTAAAAAATCGCTATATAATATCAAAATTATACACTTAATATTTTCTTAGGAGAATAAGGATATTTTATCCCTATCATAAAATTGCTAAATCACAATTGTTTAATAATTATTTAGTATTTTAATATAAATATACAGTTTATACTAATGTATGAAACATTTTCGTATCAAGAAAAGTGAAAAATTATGATTGAAACGAATATAACAAAAATGTTTGGATTAAAGTATCCAATTTTTAGTGCACCTATGGGGCCTTTTTTTACACGAGAGTTGGCATTGGCTGTAAGTGAAGCTGGTGGTCTGGGGGTTTTATCAAATGTTAACATAGTGGGAACTGACCCAGTTAAAGAGCATATAGAAAGTATAGAATATATGATTGAACACACAGATAAACCATTTGGGCTTAACATTCTCACTTCGCGTAACAACCGTGGAGTCAAAGAAATGGTCACTGATATACCTAAAATCATTATGGATAATCCTAAAATGAGAGAACAATGCGTTTATTTCTTAACTTCTGCGGGATCTTCAAAATTACTTCCTGCTTCTAAATCTTTTCAAGAGCTTAGAGAGAAAACGGAAGTTAAACATTTTCACGTGGCTCCAGCACTCTGGCTAGCCCAAAAATGTGTAGGGGCAGGAGTGGATGGGATCGTCTGTACTGGTACTGAAGGAGGGGGTCATCAATCATATGAAAGAGTTACAACACTCGTGTTACTTCAACAACTAAACGAAGCCCTTCCCGATTTGCCAAAAATAGCTTGTGGTGGATTCGCTACTGGAGAATCCTTAGCTGCTGCTTTATCTCTTGGTGCAGGAGCGATAGCAATGGGATCAAGGTTTATAGCATCTAACCAGAGCGAATTTCACGATTCATACAAGGCGTTAGTACCCCCTGGAACACCACAAGATACTGGGCTTTTTACGGGAGCATTTGGTCCAATTCGATTATATAGAAATGAATATGCTTTATCACACCCCGCGCCTGCCTCAAAAGAGGAATTAATTGCCTACGAGAAGTCGATAACCCTTGAACAAATGGAAAAAGATTCGAAAGCCTACGACCTAGTATATGATGGTGATGTTAACAAAGGGGCTGTTTTATTGGGACAATCAATTGGAATTATTGATAGTATAGACGATGCCAATGATATCATTGAAAGAGTAATGAAGGAAGCAGAAGCAGCAATTAGAAAGAATTATTCTTTTCTAAAATAAGAAATCGAATAATTTAAAATTTATTTTTTTATTTTTCTTATCTCATTGAGCAATATTGGACAAAAATTTAAATATACGACATAAATTAATTAAAATAAGACGATCATATCTTCTTTAGAAATATGATAATCAATTCTAAGTTGGGATAATTAAAATGAGTTCAGAACAAAACAAAAAGAAAACTCGCAGTCGATCACCTAAAAAGAAAGCTCAGCAATTTGAACATATTTTAGAGGCTGGAAAGCAATTATTTCTTGATAAGGGAAGAGATGGGTTTAGTTTACGCGGCTTGGCTAAAATGCTTGATATGAACCAAAATAACCTTTATAATTATGTTGAGAGTAAGCGAGAACTCTGGATAGCCATTCGGAATAAATTTTTTAAACAATACAAAGACGAGAACCTCGAGATTATAGAATCTCATAAAGAATCTACTGTAGATTTGTTGTTGAAAATATTTGATCATTTTTTTGAGTTTGCTGAGAATGACCACGCAGCATTCAGCATGATGCATATTATACCTTCTCCTCCTTCTGACAAGGTAGGGGCATTTGAAAAAGAATATAAGGCTTTCAATTTTTTGGGCGGAACAACGAGAAAAGTACAGGAAGCCATTAATAAGGGAGAAATCAAAGAAGATAACAGCGCAATTCTTTCCTTTTTTCTATACAGTTTAATTTTAGGGGCTACAATTGTAGAAAATACAATGAGAGAACTTGAAGAGAGCAACAATGATGAAGGGAGAAAAGTAGAAGAAACTACTCAATATGGAACTCAATCTTTTTCAAGTGGAGAATTTAGGAAATATGTATTAAAAAAGATAGAATTGGGTATAACAGATCCAAATTTAATTGTGAAAGAATCAGATTATAAGGAATAGAAAGAACTGTTATTTTTTTCACACTATTATCTTACTTAGTTTAGACTTGGTTTAGATATAAGTGAAGAAAAATCCCTATCTTAAAGACTAAAATAAAAATATTTTAAATATACATTTATCATTAAGAAACATATATCGAAAAAAATAAAAGTGAAAAATAAATGGGAATGTTGGAAGGAAAGGTTGCCATTGTAACTGGCGCAGGACGTGGTTTGGGAAGGGAAGAAGCGTTAGCTATGGCCAAAGAAGGATGTAATTTGGTTGTCAATGATGTTAGTGGTGCAGATGAAGTAGCCAAGGAATGTGAAAAGCTTGGAGCCAAAGTCATTGCTAATTATGACTCAGTAACTGATTATAAAAAAACTTCAGAGATGATTGATCAAGCAATTTCAAAATTTGGCAAATTGGACATTGTTGTGAATAATGCGGGGATTATTAGGGATAGAATGATCTTTAATATGACGGAAAAAGAATTTGACGATGTTGTTGCCGTTAGCCTAAAGGGTACATTTAATCTAACTCGCCATGCTGCTGTTTATTTTCGAAAGATGGGTAAGGAAGATGCTAACCTAAAGAATTTTGGGCGTATTATCAATACAGCTTCTGATTCGGGGTTGTATGGGAATGTTGGACAGTCTAATTACGGTGCGGCTAAATCAGGTCTCGCAACTTTCACGTTAATAGTATCTCGAGAACTCAGTAAGTATGCTACTGTTAATTGCGTTGTACCAAGTGCGAGAACACCAATGACTACTGACGAAACTCCAAAATTGGTTGAGTGGATGAATACTAAAACGCAAGAGGGATTTGATATATTTCACCCAGCACACTTTGCCCCCTTAGTTGTGTTTTTAGCCTCAGATAAAGCTAGAAAAATCAATGGAGAAGTTTTTAGAGCAATAGGCGATAAAGTTTGGGTGTATCGTGGATGGCGAGCTGTAAAAATGATCGAGAATGGTGGTAAACCATACACACCTGAACTCTTAGCTGACCAAGTTAAAAATGAATTGATGAAGGACTTACCCTCTAAAATGGAAGGCTTGGCTTCACCTGATATATTGTTTGGTAAATAAATATAATATAAAATCTTGAGAAGAGTTATATGACAAAAGTAAAAAATATTGTTATGCTTGGATTTGGAGACATGGGCAAGGGAATTGCTCAAGTATGTCTAATGGCAGGATACACTGTTATTGCAGTTGATGTGAGCGACGAAATAATTGAAAAAGGTTTAGAATACAATAAGACAGGTTTCGAAAAACTCGAAGCTAAAGGGAAGTTGCCAGAAGGCGTTTCAGCAACCGATATGATGGCAAGGTTGAGCGTTAACAAAGATTTAAGTAAAGCAGTAAAAAATGCCGATTTAGTTATAGAGGCCGTTGTCGAAAAATTAGATCTTAAACAAAAACTTTGTGCAACTGTTATTGACAATTCACCAAATCATTGCATTTTTGCGTCGAATACATCATCGATGAGTATTACGGAAATTGCTCAAAGTTGCAAGAAACCGCAAAATGTCATTGGAATACATTTTTTTAATCCGGCTCCTTTGATGCGATTAATAGAAGTGATAAAAGGTGATAGAAGCTCCAATGAAGCAATGGATATTGGAGTTGGAGTCTCAGAATCTCTACCTTGTTTAAGAGGAGAACGTTTTGTTGCCCGCGTCCTAAAAGATCGTCCCGGATTTATCGTTAACCGAGTTTTATCGCCAAGCAGTTTGTATTCAAATTATATAGTTGATCTTGCTTATGAGAAAGGTATTCCATGGGAACAAGTAGACGCTGATTTGTCCGGTCCTAATGCTCCAATGACATCGCTTACCTTAGCAGATTTTACAGGTAGGGATATTGCTTACCATACACAATTATATTATGCTGAGACGCTATCTCCTGATTTTAAACCGGGTAAAGTTTTAACGATGCAAAACAACGACGGAACATTGGGAAAAAAAACGGGTCAAGGTTTCTACGATTGGTCTAAAGGACGACCGAAACCTGATCTTTCTAAAAAAGCTGGATTAGTGAACCGGTTAGTGTTCGCAGCTATTACTGCTAATGAAGGTTGTAGAATCTTGGAAGAAGGAGTTGCTAATAGTTGGAAAGTTATAGATGAGGCGATTTTAGCTGGAATGAACTTCCCGGGACCAATGAAATATGCAACTGAACACTATGAAGAATTATCTAAACTTTTAGAAGAATATTCTGAGAAGTTGGATAAACCATATTTAAAACCATGTGAATTATTAAAATCTGGAAAGTTTGTTGATATGATTTGAAATATATAAAAAAGAAAAAAAATTATTATTTTTTTTTTTACTTATTTACCAGTAAATTTAGGCTCTCTTTTTTGTAAAAAGGCTGTCACTCCTTCGACAACATCTTTAGATTGCGAATTAACGGCATAACCCAAATGTTCAAATTTTTGTTCTAACAATTCAAATCTCACCTATATTATTCTTGTAAATAAAAAAAAGGATAATTATTTTTTTTTTAAAAAATAGAGGAGAATTTGTTATTACATCCTCTCTCTTTCTATATTTCTCTCCTTTTATAATAGCTCCCAAAAAGATAACCCATTATTGCCCCAACTGCTACATAAAATATCCCATAATACAATAATAAGAATAATGCATATTCAAAAAGGAGTAGAAAATCAAATCCAAATTCTAATGAAAACAAAATCCAATCAAATAAACTTATCAATAATAGTGATAAAACTGAACCAATTAGTCCTACAATTATACCTGTTTTAATGTGTGATTGCGATTCTTTTCTATTTTTAAACGTTAAAAAGAGTCCAATACCACATCCTAGAACTAAAAACATATCGGCCATAAAGAAAATTCCAGAAGGCATTAAAAAGAACAAGACACTTGTTGTAAAGGCACATATTAGAACTCCGATCATCATATTATTTCTTTGGGCAAATCCAGAATAAGACTCAACAGTCATTTATTTTGTCACTTCTTTCTTCTAAAAGTATTATAGATAATAATCTATTAAATAAAGAATTTTTTATAAATAATTAGAAGTGTTGATAAAAGGGAAAAAATATAGATCCAATTTCTCCACCTCTGTAACTGATTTTAAAATTTTTAAATAATAATACTCAAAATTTAAGTATAAAAATTGCATAAAAAAAATATTGATATATTATATGTAGAGAAAATATTATGGAAAATCAAGAAGAATTGCACGAAGAAGAACGGGTTAAAATTGTTCGAACAACTTCTGCCTTTGACTGTGGTGGGCGATGTCCACTTAGAGTTCATGTAGAAGATGGAAAAATAACAAGAATTGAAACAGATGATTATGAAGTTAAAGAAGAACAGCTTAGAGCATGTTTAAGATGCCGAGCTCTTCGACAATATATATATAATCCTAATCGATTGAAATATCCCTTAAAACGAGACGGTCCAAAAGGTTCTGGAAAATTTAAGAGAATCTCTTGGGATGAGGCTTTAACTGAAGTTGCTGATAAACTTAAGGAAGTCAAAGAAAAATTCGGTAATTCAAGCATATTTTTAGCAACAGGAGGAGGATATCAAGCAGCTTTTCATGATGGAATGCTATCAATGATGAGGCTATTTACTCAGTTTGGTGGGTATTCAACACATTATGGAAATATATCCTCTGAAGGCGCTGTTTATGCTACTCAATCAATGTATAAATCTCCATTTGTAGGACACAGTCGTGAAGATTTATTAAATTCAAAACTAATCATAATGTGGGGCTGGGATCCAGCAAGAATGATTTCTGGAACAGATACCATTTTCAACCTCATCAAAGCTAAAGAAAAAGGAATAAAAATTGTAAGCATTGATCCACGATATACTGATTCTGCTGTAATTCTGGCAGATCAATGGATACCAATAATCCCTGGAACCGATGTAGCTATGATGGCAGCTATGGCATATGTAATAATCAAAGAAAATTTACATGATCAAGCGTTCTTGGATAAATATACAGTAGGGTTTGATAAATTCAAAGCTTATGTAATGGGAGATGAAGATGGCACACCAAAAACCCCTGAATGGGCAGAAAAAATAACTTCTGTTCCTGCCCATATTATTACTGATCTTGCAAAAGAATATGGAAAAACTAAACCTGCTGCCCTTATGGATTGTCAAGGTCCAGCAAGGTCTGCTGTCGGTGAGTTATATAATCGTGCAGCTATTACATTAACAGCTATGACAGGAAATATTGGAGTTCACGGAGGGAGCGCTGGAGGTGGGTTGATGGGTATTCCCTATGGTCACATGTTTTTCAGAGCTGGAATTCCCCCACCAGAAAGAAATCCCGTTGAAGTGGGTTTGAAATCTGTGCGGGGCTCTATGGATCTAAATTTGAGGTTCCAAGCAAGATGTCATACGAATAAGATTTTTGACGCTATATTGAAAGGTAAAGAAGGTGGATATCCGTTTGATGTAAAGTTTGCCTATTTTGTAAATAATAACTTCTTAAACCAAGTAGGAAACGTTAATAAGTCTGTAAAAGCGTTGAAAAAGCTTGATTACATGGTTATTGCTGATTTATGGCTGACACCTACGGCAAGATATGCGGATATAATTCTACCCGTTTCAAGTATTGCAGAAAGAAGTGATCTTACAAGACCTTGGCCTTCTGGTCCGTATTTTACTATCGCTAATAAAGCAATAGAACCGCTTGGAGAGTGTAAATCTGATATAAGAATTGCTGAAGAATTAGCAGATAAATTAGGTGTTGATGAGTTTGTTAAATACCCAGATGAAGACAAAGCCTTAAAATTTATGCTTAAAATGACTGCGGATACTAGGAAAGAAATCAAGAACTATCGAAAATTTAAAGAAGATGGTATTCATAGAATCAAGTTTGAAGAACCGTATGTTGCTTTCAAGAAAGAAATTGAGGATCCTGAAAATAATCCCCTTGGAACACCATCTGGAAAGATTGAAATCTGCTCTCAAAGAATTGCTGATCTTAACGATCCAGAAAACCCTGCCATCCCTAAATATATGGAGCGATGGGAAGGTAGATACGATCCTCTATCTAAGAAATATCCTCTTCAAATGTTATCCCCTCATCCAAAGAGTAGGATTCATTCAGAAATGTTCTTGGTTGAATGGCTTAAAGAGGTTGATCCACATATAGCATGGATAAACCCAATTGACGCCAAATCTAGGGGGATAAAAGATGGTGATGAAATCTTAGTTTTTAACGATAGAGGAAAACTTACAATAAAAGCATGGCTTACTGAAAGAATTATTCCTGGAGCAATAAGCATTTTTGAAGGAGCGTGGTATGATCCAGATGAAAATGGAATTGATAGAGGAGGATGCGTAAACACTCTCACAAAAGACGCCTATTCTCCGGGTGGGGCCTCCGCTTTGAAATCATGTTTAGTAGAAATGAAAAAATTTGATGGAGGTGCCTAGCTTGCAAGTTGGTTTTTACTTTGATCAAACTCGTTGTATAGGCTGCTCAGCTTGTGCAGTTGCATGTAAAGATTGGTACGATATACCTGCAGGCCCTGAAAAATGGATGACAATACTTTATAACGAAAATGGTATATTTCCTGATGTATTTGTCAGTTACCTTATTAGACCTTGTTTTCAATGTGAGGATCCTGTTTGTATACCGGTTTGTCCTACGGATGCAATTACAAAAAGAGAAGAAGATGGAATAGTGGTAGTCGATAGCGAAAAATGTATTGGAAAGGACGAATGTGGGTTTAAATGCTTAAAGGCATGCCCTTATGATGCACCTCAATTTGGTCCTGAAAAAGACGCGAAAATGAAAAAGTGTAGTTATTGTGTGGATAGACATTTAGAAGGAAAATTGCCGATTTGCGTTGAATCTTGTAGAACGCATGCTCTAGATGTTGGGACTCTAGAAGAATTAAAAGGAAAATACGGTGATATAAAAGAAGCAGATAACTTCGTCTATTCTGAAAGAACTAAACCAGCAATTATTTTCAAACCAAAGAATGTTTAAAATTAAAATAACATAAAAAATAGGAATATTATTTACAAAAAGTAAAATTGATATATAATATAAAATTTGGATGAAAAAAAATGACCGAAACGTTAGATAAAGAAACCTATAAGAATTATAAAAGAGCAGCACAGATAATAAATGGTGCTGGTGGTACTCCTTTAAGAATTGGTGACACTCTTATTAAAATTTTAAGACATATCTTACCAGATGAAGAAGCGCTCGGCTATATTAAATACTTTAAGTCGAAGACGTCCCAAACCATGGAACAGTTAATAGAAACTAGTGGCCTATCTGAAGAGGAACTTCTACCTAACCTTCTTAAATTGGCAAAAGTAGGATTAATGTTTAACCAACCTAATAGACGCGGTGTTGTCGTATACCGGTTAATGCCTTTCATTGATGTTGGTGTTTTTGAATACACATTTATGGGAAAATTAGAAGATAATGAGGAAAACAGGGAATTGGCACAATTATATCACGAATTAACGAGTGGACTTAAGGACATATTAAAAAATAATTACGAAGGAGTGGAAGCCTTCGTGAAAAGAAGGGCACCAGTTGATAGAACTATACCGTATACCGTTAATCAAGCTACCGGAGATGAAATCGAAATAGTGGTAAATAAAACTTTAGATGTTCCTGAAGAGAAGATTTTACCAGTTCAAAAAGTAGAAGAACTTGTTGAAAAATTCGATGATATCGCCGTTGGTCATTGCTTTTGTCGCCATCAACAAGATTTATTAGATAATCCCTGCAAACAAACAGACATTAGAGAAAATTGCTTTACCTTTGGAAAATCTGCACGATATACTTCAGAACAGGGATTTACTAGATTGATCTCAAAGGAGGAAGCTTTAGAGATAATAATGAAATCAGATGAGGATGGATTAGTTCATAAAGCTTATCATCCCCATTTCGACACAGCCAGGGATGAAACTAGCTTATGTATTTGCTGTAATTGTTGTTGTGGCCAAGCTGGACCTTATTCTGTTAATGTTAATGCAACAAAGTATAAAGCTCAAGTTAACCATGAGTCTTGCACTGGGTGTGGGATATGCGTTGAAAATTGTCATACATTTGCAATGAAATTGAATGAGGATAATGTGGCCGAAGTGGGAGAAAGATGCATTGGCTGCGGCGTTTGTGCTTACATGTGTCCAGAACAAGCAATATCTCTTAAAGAAAACGAAAGAATTGTTAGGCAAATACCCCCTCGACCCGAATAAAGGTATTAGAAACATAAGATAATAAATATTAAACAAAAAGAAACATCAATTTATTCTTTTTTTTAGATTTTATTTCTTAATTAATCAATAACCGCATAAGCGTTTCCGAGTACAACCGGTCCTCGATCTGTTCGCATCTGAATTATATAACGACCATTATCTTTCCAACCTTCTGTCGTCAAAGTTTCTCCTGGATACACTTCGTTCGTAAACCTTGCTTTGAACTCTTTAAAACGAGTTACATCACCATTGCAAAGACCATAAACTATTGCTCGCGTAGCGTAACCGTAGGTACAGAGCCCGTGTAGAATTGGTTTAGTAAATTTTCCACTTCCCTTCGCAAATTCAGGATCAATATGTAACGGGTTTAAATCTTGGACTAACCTATACACTGCAGCTTGATTTTCGTTAGTTTTATAAGACATACTAAAATCTGGTTCAACACCTTCGGGAGGGTTCAATGGCTCTGCTTTAGGTCCGCTGTCTCCCCAAAATTTCCTTCCCCAATGTAAAAGTGAATATATTTAGCATCGAACACTTGATCACCGCCAGGAGTTCTTCCTGTTATTTTTGTGTGGACAACAGCCGCTTTTCCTTTATCAAAGATGTTTTCACATACCCCTACTACCTTTAATTCGCCCGCTTTGGGAAAGGGTTTATAAAGTTTAATCATTTGTTCTCCATGGATAAAACGAGAACCATCTAATCCCTTCTTACTAAGTCTTGGAAACCCTATTCCTCCTACGATACAAGCGTAACTTGGAAAGACCTTTAATCCCCCTTTAGCTCGTTCATAAACGAACGATAGCTCGTCAGGTTGAGCGCCAACCCCTAGATTATATAATATTACATCTTTCCAAGAGTATTTAAAAGTCCTCTCTTTAGTTTCTTTTCCTATAATGTCTAAATCCAAAGTTGTCATTTTTATCACAAATAAATTTACATATTAAATTTATAAATTTTAATTTAAGTATATTCCAGATGGTTTATTAATTATATCAAATCTATATTAAGAACAATAAATTTCTTACATCTCAAGGTTAATTAGGATAAAACAAGTTATTTAGTTCTTTTTGGTTTAAAAATGATAGAAGGTTTTATTTTATCATTATTAAGAAATCCTTCAGCTTCAACAATGTCCCCATATTTTTCTTGTAATTGTTCCATTGTCCCAACGTCAAGAGCGTACATTGGACACGCTTCTACACATATAGTTTGTTGACCTTTCTCCAACCGGTCTAGACAAAGATCACATTTTTCCATTTTAGAATTTACTTCGTTGCTGAACTGTGGGGAATCCCAAGGGCAGACTTTTAAGCATTTAAACCCACAATCGTCTTTTCCTATGCATTTCTCACTGTCGACTACAACAATTCCATCTTTCTCCCTTTTCGTTATAGCACTTGTAGGACACACCTTCACACACGGGGGATCAGCACAGTGGTTGCACGCAATAGTTAAGTACGTTAGGAATAACTTAGGAAACTCTCCTTTTTCAATTGAATTAACTCTTATCCAATTTATTGGTCCAGCAGGTATATCGTGCCAATCCTTGCAGGCTACAGCACAGGTAAAACAACCAGTGCACCGTGTTTGATCAAAATAAAAACCAATTTGAGTCATAAGTTCTCCTCTAATTGTTCTTTTTGATATAATTCTACCTCTACCAATGAGCTATTTAAAGGAAAGGCTCCTCCTGGTGAGTAACTATCCTTCGTTAAAACATTAGCACAGCCTCCAAGATCAACGGAGTCTTTATTCGGCTTATACCACGCTCCTTGATAAACACATACTACTCCTGGACTAATGCGTTTTGTGACTTTCGCAGGAATTCTTACTCTACCTCGATCGTTATAAACATCTACTAAATCTCCATTTTTTATTTTACGGATGGAGGCATCAGTTGGATTAATCCAAGCCGAATGGGGCTCTATTTCCTCCAACCACGGAATATTATGGAGGGATGAGTGAGTGCGCCTTTTATTATGAGGTGTGATTAATTGTAATGGGTACTTTTCTGCTAAAGGAGAATCGTAATGTTCGTCATGACTAAAATATTTAGGAATAGCTGGCATAAGTGGATCGTTCTTCTCTGCTATGTGTTCGCAATAAATTTCAATTTTTCCCGATAAAGTTGGAAAAGGAGTATTTTCTGGATCGTCAATATGTTTTTTAAAAGCAACAAAGGGCTCTTCCACTTTAACCTTACAATACCCTTCCTCTTTCATTTTATTGTAGTTTTTTATATCTTTTCGAGGAGATGCAAATATTCGCAAAATCTGGTCTTCAGGTAAGTAAAGAAGGCTCGTTTTAATTCCAAGCTTCTTAGAGAGTTCCCGACATATTTCTAAATCAGATTTAGTTTCGTAAAGTGAATCGATCGCTTTGTTGAGGTAAATATAATACGGTGATCCAAGCCAAGGAACTGCAATATCATCTCTTTCCATAAATGTGTTAGCTGGTAAGATAATATCTGCAAATTTAGCAGTTGGATTCATAAATTGCTCGTGAGTAACTATAAATTCTAGCGATTTTAAAGCTTTTACTCCTTTGTTTACGTTACCGTATTGATTAAGGCGATTTGTACCACATATATAAGCCATTTTTATATCTGCAGGATAACCTCCTTTAGTCCCTTGTAAAATTAAATTGTAATAATCGTTAAAATGTACTCGTGTACTTGCTGGATTTGTTCCTCCTCGAAGTTTAAAGAGCGCATCTTTACGAGGTGGAGCGTTAAAGTCAACAAGATTATCTTGAGGTCTAGGCTTTTTGGGTTTTAAAGTTTTGTCGTTTTGTTTAATAGGGCCTTCTTTCTTTTTACCTGTTGAACCTACGCTCTCTCGGCTAGAATATGCCCTCATAAAACCAGAAGCATAACCTCCATTAATTCCTATGTTACCGGTAATTGCACATAAAACGTTAGCCGCCCTCGAATATTGCTCGCCAAATGCTGCTCTCGCAGGTCCCCAACCCGCGATAAGGGCTGCTGGTTTACTAGTAGCATATTCACGCGCTAGGTCTATGATTGTTTTTTCTGGCACAGTAGTAATCTCTTCTGCCCATCGAGGTGTTTTTGGTTGCCCGTCTTCGCGACCAAGCACATAATCTTTGTAAGCGTCATATCCTACAGTATATTTATCGATAAATAGTTGGTCTTGAAGATTTTCAGTTATTATTACATTAGCCATTGCTATCAACATCGCAGTATCAGTACCCGGGCGGATGGGTATCCAATCATCTGCTAAGACTGCTGCTGAATCCGTAAAAATAGGGTCAACTGCTATTATTTTAATTCCTTTTTCTCGAGCTTTAGCCAGCCATAAACTTGTTCCAGGATCCCACACTGTATTGGCAGGATTCCACCCCCACATAATTATTAAATTAGAATTAAGTAAATCGTCACGAGCGTTTCCCGTCATCATAGTCCCATATGTTGCCATTGAGGCAAAAAGAGCTCCTTCATACGAAGGTATCCCCCAATGGCGAGTATAACCCCCAATTTGGTTTAACATCAAACCAACTGGAGTAACGCCATGGAGCATTCCTTGATTTCCACCCCCAGGGACGAATAATATTGCGGAATTACCATACTTCTTTTTTATATCTAAAATTTTTGAAGCTACATGGTTTAAAGCTTCTTCCCACGAAATTCTTTCGAATTTACCTTCGCCACGTTCTCCAACGCGTCGCAGAGGATATTTAAGTCTTTCTTCAGAATACACGCGTTGTCTATATGCTCTCCCTCGTGAACACGCCCTTAACTGTGGTTCTTTTTCATTATCTGTTTCGATTCGCGTAATTTTTCCATTTTTTACGTGAGCTTTAAGGACACATCTTCCTCCACAATCGTGACAACATCCCGTATTTATAATTTTTTCAGAATTCTCATCCATATCTGCTTTATTATTTATCATTGTAGTTATATGCAAATTTGTTTTAATTCTAATTATGAAAAATTTATTCTATTAAGAAATTATTGAAATCCGATTAGATATATTAACCCCTCAGGAAGGTAGGTTTGCCATGCAATGTATTCGTGCCCTCCAGGGTATTCCTTATAAAAATGTGTATATCCTTTTTCTTGAAGCATATTATGAAAATTTCGAATAGGCTTAATTGCTCTTGTTTCTAGATTACCTACATTCAAATAAAATTTCAAATCTAATCTTTCATTTTGTAAGTACTGTTTTGTAAGCCACTCTTCTTCTTTTTCTTCTTCTTTACTCCACCAACGTACAAAGTCATCTCCAAAAAACTTTTGACTATGCTGAAACCATTGAATACCTGGATACCACTCGTAATAACCCGATTGGGAAAGAATATTCGTGAACATTTCGGGATGTTTGAATCCAATAAAAGAAGCTGCTAATCCTCCAGAACTACTGCCAACTAATACTGAGTGTGCGGGGTTAGAGCTAATATTATAATTTTCATGAGCCCATGGTACTAACTCTTTAGCAATGAAATCTGCAAATTGTGGATAACAAAGTAAATCTTTTCCTCTACTATACCCACTGTAATTATGAATAAATATAGCAATACATGGCGGAATTTTATTTTCAGCTTGTAAATTATCCAAAATTTGTGGTGCTTTAGTAAAATCAATAAATGCCTTTCCATCAAAAACAATTAGTAAATGCATTGGTTTATCATATGAATCAAAATTATTTGGAGTATATATCCAAACTTTTCTCTTTGTATTTAGAATATTACTATGGAAATCCATAGCATTCAAATTACCGGGGATTACGTTCTTTTTTTGTTCTACCCAATTTAAAGATTTTACACCCGGAGTTTCAAGCACAGAGTATTCAACAACAAATTTTTGCCCCTCTCTCCTATATCTCTGTGTAAATTTTTTAGGATTATATGGATCAGGTGCTAAAGTGTCCCAATTGTCCATTAAATTGTCATAAAACCTGTGAAATTTAAGTGAATTATTTTTACTAATTGTATAGATCGTTCGTGTTCCATTCAGAACTACAAAACTCTTATAAAGAATATCTGTATCTTCAATTCGCTCACAAATATTGTTCGATATCATATCATCCTGATCGGCAAGCGAACAAACTATGATAGCATTTTTCGTCTCTTTATCAGCTTGAACAATAAAAGTTACAAGTTTGTGGCTTTTATCCTTGTCTAATGATTCAATTAAGGGAGTACCGGTTTTGCTTATTTTAAACCAGAAATTCTTAAGCGCTGAATTATGTCCCTTTGCTAATTCTTTTTTAAGCTCCAAAATCGTAGGACTTGTTAAATTCTTCTTTGTATCCATCGTTTAATTAAATGTGAATTTCATATAAAACCTTAGTAAAGTCTTAAAGCGATTTTTTTTAATGTAATTAGTCATTTTGAATTATTGTTAATTTTAATTTAATAATAGTCAGCTGAAAATCTATTTAAAATGGCAGAATCGAAAGCCCTTATATTCCAGATTCAAAAGATGTCCACTGAAGATGGACCTGGTATTAGAACAACGGTTTTTTTTAAACAATGTCCATTAAATTGTATATGGTGCCACAATCCCGAATCTATTCTGAAAAAAAAGCAGTTAGAGTGGTTTAAACATAAATGCATAGGATGTAAAATCTGTATCGAGACATGTCAGCAGGGAGCATTAACTCTTGATGAGGAAGGTATGCATATCGACAGAGATAAGTGTAATAGTTGTGGATTGTGCTCAGATGAATGTCCTAGTACGGCATTACATATGTTTGGAGAATTATGGGATTTAGAAGATTTATATTACGAAATTCAAAAAGATAAAGTCTACTACACCCAATCTCATGGCGGTATTACTGTTTCAGGTGGGGAACCTACGCTTCAATCTGATTTTTTATTAGATTTTTTGAAGAAGTGTAAAGAAAACGGGATTTCAACGGCATTAGACACATGTGGATACGCTTCCAAGAATATTTATGAAAAATTGTTGCCCTATGTTGACTTAATACTTCTCGATATTAAAGAAATTAATTCCGAAAAGCATGAAAGACACACTGGAGTTCCAAATACCCTCATTTTAGAAAACGCAATTTGGATATCGGAGTATGTTAAAAAAAATAATAAAAAACTTTGGGTTCGAACTCCAATTATCCCAAATTATACTGCTACAGAAGAAAATATTAAAGGAATTGGAGACTTCATAGTTAACAAATTACATAACATTCCAGAAAGATGGGACTTGTTGTCGTTCAATAACTTATGCTCAGCGAAATACGAAAGATTAGATCTTGAGTGGTCTCTGAAAGATTTTCCTCTAATTTCTTCAGACGAAATGAACAAATTTATTGAGATTGGTAAAAAATTAGATGTTAAGAATGTTCAATGGTCTGGATTAACGAAAAAAAAAGAAGATCTTGAACCTGCTAAAGAAAATTAATAGAAGATGATATTTGATGGAATTATCCTATTCTTACTTCTTTCTATACTTATATTTTTAGTTTTCAAACTTTCACCTCAAATGAAAGATTTTACTATAAACTAAATATTGAAAGTTTTATTACTGATTTTATTTTTTCTAAATTAAGTTTATAATTTGTTTTCTTATTCTTTTTAGGAGATTCTCAATATAATGAGCGAAAAAATGAATGTCTTATTTATTATAACGGATCAGCAACGCGCTGATATGATGGGTTGTTCTGGCAATAAAATAATTAAAACTCCCAACTTGGATAGATTTGCAAGCGAGAGCGTACGTTTTTCTAATGCATTCTGTACATCTCCAATGTGTATGCCAAATCGAGCCACAATGTTAACGGGATATTATCCTAATGTTCATGGTGTGCGGAGTAACGGCATAAATTTGCCTACTGATGTACCCACAATAACTCAAACATTAGTAAATCGAGGATACCATACAATCCATATAGGAAAAGCTCATTATAGCACTTGGACACCTCGATACGATCCTAAATCAAAATCGCCAGAGGATTTTCAGGATTGGAAGATCAAAAATCCTAAGGGCAATCATTTAGCCCATAAGAATTTCCCGATACCGTATTACGGCTTTGAAGAAGTTGATTTGGTTTTAAGTCATGGTAATGTATGTATGGGACATTATCTTGAATGGTTAGAAGAAAGAGACCCCGAACTTGCGAAAAAAATTTTGGAGGAATTTAACACCAAAATACCCTCTTCAGAAATTTTTTATGAAAGTTGGGTTCCTATAGAGCTTTATAATACTACTTACATTCAAAATAATACTATTGCATTTCTAGAAAGATTCTCTAAAGGGAAATATGGGGAAAAACCATTCTTTTTACATTGTTCTTTTCCTGATCCACATCAACCTGTATCGCCACCTGGAAAGTATAGAGATATGTATAAACCAGAGGATATGGTACTTCCCGATAATTTCGATGATATAAAGAATTTATATAATCATCCTTATTTAAAGAAACAATTAGAACACCCTCCCGCTAGAATGGCGTTTTTACGCGAAGAAACGGAAGAAAATATAAGGAAATTTATCGCACTTAGTTATGGTTCAGTTTCCTTAATTGACCATGCAGTCGGGGAAATCTTAGCATCATTAGAAAAACTGGGATTAGCAGACAACACCATGGTAATTTTCACTTCAGATCACGGAGATTATATGGGAGACCACGGTCTTATCTTGAAAGGAATCTCTCCCTTTAACGGTAATCTACAAATCCCCTTAATTTGGCGCGTTCCTGGCATTACAAATTCAGGAGTTTCTGATGCATTAATTAGCTCAGTTGATATGCCCAAAACAATTCTTGAGCTTTTAAAGATCAGAGAACGATATAGACCGCCCGGAATGCAAGGATATGATATGTCCCCCGTCTTAAAGGATCCAAAATTAGAACTGCGAGATTCTATTCTCATTATGGAAGACGAAGAAGTAGGTCCTCGTGGACCTTTATTTACAAGAATCCTTCATTTGATAACAAAAGATTATAAACTAACTAAATATACTGAATTGCCTGGATTTGGAGATATTTTTGATCGGAATAATGATAAGGCAGAAATAAATAACCTGTGGGAGAAAGATCAGAATTTAAGGCTAGATCTATTAGATCGAATGTTCCACGAATATTCTAATACTCGAAGTAGATTTCCAACAAGAGAATCAGCATATTAAAATCAGAGAAAAATAAAAAAGTTATCTTTATTTAGAAATGAAATGGAAAACTAAAATAACTCAGCTTTTAAAAATAGAATATCCTCTTATAATGGGAGCATTCGGGGGGTGGGGTAAATCTGAGTTCGCTTCTACTTTTTCAAACGCAGGTGGATTAGGAATTATTGCCGCATTGAACTTTCCAAATCCGGAAGATTTCAGGAAAGATATACAAAAAATGAAACAATTAACTGCAAAACCCTTTGGAATTAATCTCTCGTTACCGCATCATATCCTAAATGATAACGAGGAGGGTAAAAAAACTAAAAAAAGGTATTTAGACTACATCTATATCGCACTCAATGAAAATTGTAGCATCTTTACAACTTCAGGGTATAAAGCCTCTTTCATCGGGAAGAAAGTTAATGAAGCGGGTGGTTTATGGTTCCACAAATGCGTTTTAATCAAGCACGCTATTTCAGCACAAGAAGAGGGTGCTGATGGAATTACATTAGTTGGTTTAGAAGGAACTGGGTTTAAAAATCCACAAACAAACACTACACTGGTAAATATAACGCTAGCAAGAAAAATGCTCAAAATTCCGATCATTGCTGCTGGTGGGATTGGTGACGCAAGAGGTTTTTTAAGCGCTCTGACAATGGGAGCTGATGCGGTGTGCTTAGGTACAGCCTTAATGGCCACTAGTGAGTGTCCCGTGCCAGAAAGAATTAAGGAAAAATGGCTAAAATTAGATATATTTGACGAGCAATTTCATAAAAACATATACAATTATAATGTAAAGAATTTTATGGCACCTTCAACGGCAATAGGACACCATAATAAAATAATCCCGATGAAAACTTTAATCGAGGAAATGATTAAAAATGCAGAGAATATCTTGCTTTCTTGGGGATTTGATAATAACGAAATCAATACGATTCGCCTTTAATATAGGATTAAATTATAGGTTGGTTAAAACCAATGAAAAACGAAAAGAAAAAAGAAAAAACCAAGCTTGACGACGAAGAATTAGAGAAGATTTTCGAGTCGACATGGAAGAATTGGGAATCCCGTAGAAAGTGTGAGCAAACTCATATACCAGAGTATATTAAAAAGAAAAAGAAAAAAGAAAATGAATCTCACTAAATAACGGTATTCTTTAAATCTTATTGAACTTTTGCTGTCCTTTCGCCATTTTTTTTATTAATTTGACAAAATTCAAAAAATTTATAGGAATTAGGCTAATAGATAGAATATAAATTATAGATAATAAAAAATCTACAAAAAATTTTAACAATTTAAAGTGAAAAAAAAATGGCAGTAGCGTTTTTAATAGTATCTTTAATCGCAGGGATTATATCTATCGGAATGGCTATGTATTTTAGAATGTTAGTCTTGAAAGAGGATCCTGGGAATGAAAAAATGGTTACGGTTGCTGGATATATAGAAGATGGCGCAAAATCTTACATCGCTGTACAGTATAAAATTTTAGGTATTTTTGTTGGGGCATTATTTTTCGTAATTCTCTTTATACCTTCCCCGTTAGAACCTAGCGAACGATTTGTTGTATGGTTCAATTGGGAACAAGCTGTAGCATATGCTATCGGATCCGCAGGATCCATGGTTGCGGGATATTTAGGCTTATATGTTGGTGTTAAAGCTAATACTAGAGCAGCTCAAGCTTGCACTGTAGGCACGAAAGAAGGATTCAATGTTGCTTTTTTTGGTGGAGCAGTAATGGGATTGGCTGTTGTAGGTGTTGCCCTCATCGGAGTTTCAATATTGTATTGGGTATTTGGAACACCGTTAGTAATTCTTGGGTTTAGTTTTGGAGCAAGCAGCATCGCACTATTTATGAAATGTGGTGGTGGTATTTTCACCAAAACTGCAGATGTGGGTGCTGATCTCGTAGGAAAATCAGAATATGATTTACCCGAAGACGATCCGA
>Ga0255055_10000291_pt1 | contig 39621 bp, 29 predicted proteins | sample JV7_2_27_MG_FD_188633 | JGI IMG/M metagenome (GOLD analysis project Ga0255055, IMG submission 188633) | Seawater microbial communities from Jervis Inlet, British Columbia, Canada - JV7_2_27 | ecosystem: Environmental > Aquatic > Marine > Inlet | place: Canada: British Columbia | collected... | reverse complement strand
AGACGGGATTCAGGCAGATACTTTTGCATTATGTTCAGAAGACCCGGTGTATGTGCAATATCTCCGATATTAACATCCTGCCATCCGGACACTATCAGGATGGTTGGCTTTCCCTTTTTACCGATACCTGAACATGCCTGCAATATGGTAGCAGGCAGCATCATCATGCCGCCAGCCAAAGCCGTCTGATGCAGAAATCCCCTTCGTCCCTTAAGAAAATTATTTTCCATCTGTCCTGATAATTTTAAGGGCTATATCCCCGTCATATTGCGGGCTTATGAGTTTTTTCACCGCTCCTTTATGATCGAATTCTTCACTCGTTTCAGAATCAAAACTAACCGTGTTCAACCAGGTGGCCTGATATTTCCCTGGAGGCAGGTTCAGTTGCAGATCGCACTGGGATCCACCATGGAGATAAACAGCATATTCCTTTCCCTCATTGGCAAGCACCTGCGGGACGGTCCCCGGAGCCAGCTTGACCAGGTGCCTGGAAGGTTTGAGCCGGATGAAATCAAATCCTTCCATAAAGCTTTTCAGGAAGGACAACTGTTCCCTCAGTGATGCACTGCCATGCCCTGGTGCATCGTTTACCAGTGTGCCGTCCTCGTATCCTACAAAAAAGGAGTAGTCAAGGTTATTATAAATACCGCCTCCCGCCAGGATGAAATTCCATGCATTCGCCCGGTACCTGCGATCCTCCCTACCACAGAATCCGTCTTCGTCAAAGCTAACCGGGAGGTCATAGCCATAGTTATATTCGACTGCCTGGGGAAAAGCATAGTGAAAATTAAGGATGGAAACATAATCATTGACCTCCTTGATCGGATACATGAAGCTGCAAAAATTCTGGGCTATTAAATGTTGTTGTTCAAAATTACTTTCGGTCTTTACGATGAGTTTCCCGATCCTTTTCTGCCATGCATTGGCAGCAGCATTCGGCAGGTCTGCCTTACGCCTCCAGTACAGATGAGTTGCAGAATCATTCGGATTGATGGCAAAGAATTCATCACTGTTATCACTCCAGGGTTCATTCTGGATTTCATAATAAATGTTTTCGAAATCCTTCAACTCTGAAACCAGCTTCTGAACAAACTTCTCCTGGTATTGCATCAGGTTGCCATTATCGGGTGTATGAACATTAACCCGGTCAATTTTATCGGTCTGGTTGATGTTGTTCTCATGATACAGGGGACAGTATGTCCAGCTCAGATCCGAATAGATGGAAGAGAAGAGGGTGACCTCCACAATGATGTCATGCCTTGCAGCGGTGGTCAGGAACCCTTTCAACCGCTCGAAATATTCCGGGTCCCAATGGCCCAGATCGAATTTGGAACCACCACCTTTATTACCCTCAAAATTCGTCCTTTTCCATGGAGCCAGGAATGATTCGGCGGGCGGGGCCAGTGTATTATTAGTGATGCCGAAACTTCCGGGATTTTCAACATAGGTACCGCAGAATATCCTGGTCAGGTTTAGTCCATCCTCAGCCAGGGTTTTCAGGTACTTCAGATAGTCGAAATCCCTGTTGATGACTGCCCCGTAATGCTCCCCCGAGGTAATTAAAAGCAAAGGCTTGCCCTTGTATTCAAAATAATGGGGATTTTCCGGATGCAGACTGAGGGGCTGAGCCTGGCTCAGCATCGTCAGGTACAATAACACCAGGAGTATAACAGGATACTTGGTTCTCATAGTCAGATGAGTAAAATTGATAAATTGGCGGAATGGTTTTATTCCCGCCCAATTTCCACTTTCATCAAATATATTAAAAAGCATGATTTTATCCGACTTAAACCAATATGAAAAGAAACCTCCGGAGATACTTTTCTTTCCATTGTTTTTATCGGACAGTAAGGAAAAAGTTTATATCTTGCCGGTTCTTTTATTTTCAAACATTTAATGAATTAATAATGGAAAGAAGTGAAATTCAAAAACGTGTAAAAGAAGTGGTTGGCAGAGTTCTTGAAACTGATAGTTCTGAAATAGCTGATGATGCCAACTTCGTTTTCGACCTTGGAGCAGATTCGATGCAAAGCCTTGAACTCGTAGCTGGATTTGAAGAAGAATTTGAAGTTGAACTGGATGAAGATAAGGCCCTGGAGGTACAGAACTTGGATGATGCAGTAGAATTTATTGCAGAATCACTTAAATCTTAAGGCGGTCAGATTCTCCGGGGGTTCCCCGGGATAGGGATCCAGGTCTTGCCCTGGGAGTATTTCCATTTAATTTCATTGTATTTATCAGGCTAAGCTATTATTATATATGACTAATTTACAAGAACTCCGACAGAAAAACCTGGAAACTATTTTTCATCCAAAATCAGTAGCCATCGTAGGCACCAATAGGGTTAAAGGTACAGTTCCTCATGACATCCTGGACAATATCCTCAAAGCTGATTTTAATGGGATTGTATATCCAGTAAGTCCCAAGGAAAAAAGTATAAAAGGGATTAAGGCTTATAAATATGTAGTAGATGTTCCGGACGATATCGACCTGGCAATCCTTGTATTCCCAAGTTCCGTTTGCCATATGGCACTCGAACAATGCGGACAGAAAGGCATTAAATCTGTCATTATCATTTCGGCGGGCTTTAAAGAAGTTGGTGAAGCAGGATTAGAGAAAGAAAAACAGCTTATCGAAATTGCCAGGAAGTATGATATGTCCTTTATCGGTCCCAATTGCCTTGGTGTGATTAATACTGCTCCCGATACGATGCTCAATGCATCCTTTGCAAGAGAAATGCCTGAAATAGGCAATATTGGATTCCTCTCGCAGAGCGGGGCACTCTGTACTGCTGTTCTGGATTATGCCCAGGCCAAACACATAGGATTCTCCAAATTCATCAGTTTCGGTAACAAAGCAGATATCAGTGAAATAGACCTCCTGCACTATCTGATGAATGATGATGAGACAAAAGTAATCCTGATGTACCTCGAAGAAATATCTGATGGTAAAGCTTTAATCAGTACGGCACAAGAGGTTATTGAAAAAAGTGGAAAGCCTATTCTCGTCATTAAATCAGGACGGACAGAGGAGGGTGCTTCAGCAGCAGCCTCTCATACCGGATCACTCGCCGGCGCAGATGAGATCTGTGATGCAGCCTTTGAACAGGCAGGGATCATACGTTGTGATAATATTGAGGAGATGTTTAACAAGGCCATTGCCTTTGCTTATCAGCCTGCCCCCCGGACGGAAAAAGTTGCGATCATCACGAATGCTGGCGGACCTGGTGTGCTGACTACGGATGCGGCCATATCGAGTGGTCTGAAACTTGCAAAATTTTCGGAAGAAACAACAAAAGTACTCAAGAAGGCACTCCCGGCTACGGCAAATATCAAGAACCCTGTAGATGTGATCGGGGATGCCAGGGCAGATCGTTATGTGGTAGCGATACAGGCTGCTTTTGATGATGAAGATGTGGCCGGTGTTTTTGTAATTCTGACACCTCAGTCAATGACAGATATTGACACGATTGCTGAAGAAGTCACAAAAATTGCAGAAGGGCAGACAAAACCCATCTATGCGTCTTTCATGGGTGAAAAGGATGTAGCCTCGGGGATAGATATTCTTCAAAAACATAAAATCCCTCATTATATACTTCCGGAATCCATGTGTTCGGCATTTCAGGCAGTATATCATTTTAATGAGATCCTGAAAAACCATGCTCAAGAGGCAGTGGTACTTGATGATATTCAGTACGATGAGGCTAAAAAGCTTATGGATAAGATCGTGCAAAATGGCAGGACGTTCATCCCGGAAACCGAAACCATAGATATTCTTAGAACCTATGGACTGCCTGTCCCACAGGGGAATCTGGCAAGCACTGTTGATGAAGCTGTAAAAATTGCAGATGAGATCGGATACCCGGTAGTAATGAAAGTGGTTTCAGACCAGGTTTTACACAAATCAGAGGTTAAAGGTGTTGAGCTTAATATCCAATCAGCACAGGAAGTTAGAGATGCGTACAAAAGGATACATGATAATGTTTCGGCCATCCTGCCCGATGCCACCATTAAAGGGATCTATGTTATCAGGATGATTACCGGGAGCGAAGAAGTAATTTTGGGAATTAAAAGGGATCCGGCCTTTGGTCCGGTATTGATGTTCGGCCTGGGTGGCATCTATGTTGAGATATTCCGGGATATTAGCTTTGGAGTCGCACCCTTAAGTTATGAGGAAGCACGCAAAATGATTGAAAAGACAAGGGCCTACAGGATTCTTAAGGGTACGAGAGGCCATGCTCCAAGGGATATTGATAAGATCATTGATGCCTTAATAAGGCTTGGTCAACTGGCTATTGATTATCCGCAAATCGAAGAGCTGGATATTAATCCTTTATTTGTCCTGGACGAAGGACAGGGAAGTGTCATTGGAGATGCCAGAATGTTATTGAAGAAGTAACGAATCAAGAAATGTTTCAAATTGAATAATAAACCTAAACTATAATTTATTATGAGAATTATTATTAAACCTGCCAGCAATGATGCCGGGAAATGGGCGGCCGATTATATCTTCGATAAGATAAGAAAATTTGGACCGACCCCTGATAAGCCCTTTGTGCTTGGCCTGCCTACCGGATCATCACCAATGCCTGTTTACGAGGAATGGTTAAAAAGCTACAAGGCTGGTGAAATCTCCTTTAAGAATGTTGTAACATTCAATATGGATGAATATGTCAACCTGCCCGAAGATCATCCTGAGAGCTATCATTCTTTCATGTATGATAATCTTTTCAACCATATTGACATTCCCCGTGAAAATATCAATATTTTAAATGGGAATGCTCCTGATCTGGCAGCCGAGTGTAAGAATTATGAAGCCAAGATCAAAGAATACGGCGGTATCGAATTGTTCCTGGGGGGAATAGGACCTGACGGACATATCGCGTTTAATGAACCGGGGTCATCTCTCGTTTCAAGGACAAGGGTAAAAACCCTTAGTTATGATACCATTCTGGCCAATTCAAGATTCTTTGACGACAACATGTCCAAGGTTCCCACGCAGGCCCTGACTGTCGGTGTAGGAACTGTAATGGATGCCAGGGAAGTGGTTATTATCATCACCGGTTTTGGCAAGGCCCGTGCCGTGAGAGAAGTAGTGGAGGGAGGAGTGAACCACATGTGGACAGTTTCCATGCTTCAGTTGCATGAACATGCCGTAATTGTTTGCGATGATCCTGCGACCATGGAATTGCAGGTCGAAACTGTCAAGTACTTCAAAGAGATAGAAGAAGTGGCTCAGAAAATATTACCATCTCGTTAAAAAATTCAGGGTTTTGCGGTCCTTAAATGATTCAGAAATAACAGCCCTCCAGAACCAGGGTTGTTTTTCACAAGACTGGTCAAAAATTAAAGTGTCGGACAGTTTCTCTACAGGAGATATCCACAATGTCAGGTTTCAGGGTGATATCAAACTGGGGAAAGTATCGGGCCTGATTAACAGCTCCTTCAAGAACTGTGAAATAGGTAATGATGTTTTAATTGATAACGTTCATCAGGTTCAGAACTACAGGATCAGTGATAAAGTCGTTATCGAAAATGTGGACACCCTCTCAGTAAATGGTCCCACATCATTCGGAAATGGTTTCGAAATAGAAGCACTTAACGAAGGTGGTGGCAGGGACCTTATGATTTTTGACAGGTTATCCGCCCAACTGGCCTATATCCTGGTTTGTTACCGCCATGATCCTGAACTGATCGCGGCGATCAACAGGATGATTGAAAATTATGCCGATGAAAAAACCGCTGACACCGGGGAGATCGGGAAGGGCACTCAAATCATCAATTCCGGATCTATTTATAATGTAAATATCGGGGAAGCTGCCACCATCCGGGGGGTAACACTACTCCAGGATGGAACGATCAGTAGCAACAGCCAGGCGCCTGTATTTGTCGGTGATGGTGTAATAGCCAAGCATTTCATGATCCTGTCTGGTTCCAAGGTCGACTCCGGAGCCTTGATCGATAAGAGTTTTATCGGACAGGCTGTACAGGTTGGGAAACAATTCTCGGCCGAAAACTGCGTATTTTTCGCAAATACTGAAGCCTTCCACGGAGAAGCAGTGGCCGTATTTGGTGGCCCCTATACAGTAACACACCATAAATCCACACTTTTAATTGCAGGGATGTACTCCTTCTTCAACGCGGGAAGCGGGATGAACCAGAGCAATCATATGTATAAACTGGGACCGGTACACCAGGGCATTGTGGAAAGGGGATCAAAGACGGGGTCGTTTGCCTACATGTTATGGCCCTGCCGTGTTGGAGCATATACTGCCATCATGGGGAAAAACCTTGGCAATTTCGATACCAGCGATTTCCCATTTTCATATATCAATGTGGATCATGAAAGGAGCATTCTGACGCCAGGCATGAACCTGTTTACTGTTGGCACGCGGCGGGACAGTGAAAAATGGCCCAACAGGGATAAAAGAACAGATCCTGAGAAACTGGACCTGATCAACTTCGATCTTTTCAGTCCCTATATCATCCAAAAAGTGGCCACAGCCAGCAGAACCCTTAAAGAACTTTACGAGAAAACACCTCAAAAGCAGGATTCTGTATTTTACAAGGGTATCCGAATAAAGCGGTTGATGTTAAAATCTACCCGGAAGTATTACGAAATGGCCATGTCGATTTTTATCGGGGACCAGGTCATTGGTAAGCTGGAAGAATTTTCGGAGATCAATTCAATTGAAACCATAAGGGAGAAGCTCTCTCCCGGGACTGATATTCCTGGCAAATGGCTTGACCTGGCTGGAATGATCGCTCCTGACAATGCCATTCAGAAATTGATCAGAGATATTAAGTCAGGCAGTTTTAAGGATCTTGATGGGGTGGCATCCGGACTAGAAAACATTCATGCTTCTTATAGCCACTTTACCTGGGATTGGACAACAAAGATCTTATCAGAAATATACGATATAGATGTAAGTAAGATAGAAGCGGAGCAACTTATTGAGCTGATTACGAAATGGGAATCAGATTCTATTAAACTGGACAGGATGATATTAAGTGATGCCGGCAAAGAATTTGACAATACCAGCAAAATAGGATTCGGCATCGATGGGGATGAAGAGATCGCTAACCAGGATTTTGAAGCAGTCAGGGGGACCCTCCAAGACAATAAGTTTACCGCCGGGCTCGAGAAAGAGATGGAACAGATAGCTGAAAAGGCTGGCATGCTGAGGGATATGCTGGACAAGATCTGATTTTAGAATTCAAGTATAAAGGTAGTTCCTGCCCCTGGCTCTGTTTCTACATCTATCCTCCCACGGTGGAGCTTCATGATCTGCCTCGACAGGCTGAGCCCGATACCGGAACCCTCTTTTTTTGTTGAGAAGAAGGGGATAAAGATATGTTCAAGGTTCTCTTCCGGGATCCCGGATCCATTATCATAGACGCTAATTACAACGGCCTGATTATCATTTTGATCTGCCATTATTTTGATCCTTGGCCGGGAGGTGTCCTGAATTGCCTCGATCGCATTTTTTACCAGGTTGATGAGGACCTGTTCTATCATCTCCAGGTCAGCATTAATTACAAGGCCTGATTTACAGAGAATAACCTTGAAATCAATCTTTAGTTGTTTAAGGTCATTCTTAAAAAATCCTTTAAGCCGGTTGAACAGTTCATCAACGCTGATCTCAGAGATCGTTGGTTCCGGTATCCTGGCCAGGTCTTTTGTGGTTTGTACAAATTTTACCAGTCCCTTGCTCCTGTTTTCGGCAGTAGACAGGCTTTCCACCAGATCATCGATCTCCTCATTGTTTAGTCCGGGTATTTCCTTCGGATTTCCTTCATCATCTACCAGAAAATCCCTGGCCAATCCTACCATATTGGTGATGGGGATGGTTGAATTCATGATCTCATGTGTCAGAACCCTGACCAGTTTTTGCCAGGATTCAACTTCCTGTTCCTCGAGTTCGGTTTTAATATCGTGCAGAGAGACAATTTTATACTTGTCTTTCTCGAGTGTGAAAGTAGATGCTCTCACAGAAAGATTCAGGATCTTTCCATGCCTGACAAGCCTGATGATTTCTTTCTGTCCGGAATCCATTTCCCTGATCAAAGTGACCATGTCTTTGTCGACCTTTTCAAGTGACCTGAGATCTTTGATATCCGGGACTTGCAATAATTCCTTGGCCGACCTGTTGATCAACTGGATATCCAGGTTGTAATCCAGACAGATCAAGGCTGCATCCACATGTTCTATCACCCTTTGCAGGTAATGATAGTGAGTTTCTTTCTGTATCCTCAAATACTTGAATTTATCAAGGATCATCTGGTAAGCCTCCTGAAGCTCCTCATCCTTTTCATTAAGGGTGCTCAGGGTGGAAAAATCTTCCTGCTTAATGGAAATAAGGAATTCCCGGAAGGCCTTCCGTGACCGTTCATGAAAACGGATCAATTCAATAATAAGCAATATGAGGGAGAGTCCGAGCCATACTGCCACCATCCAGTAATCGGTCCCGGCAACCAGGAAGACCGCTGCAAATCCAACGGACAGTATAAGTACCAGCCGGATGATTACCTGTATTCTGTATGAAAGGTTTCCCAAGGACATTATTCTAAGCCGAATTTTTTCATTTTCCGATAGAGGGTACTTCGGGAAAGGCCGACTTCCTCTGCCACTTTGTCCATGTTTTTGTATCCCTTATTCAGCGCCCTGACTATGGCGGCCTTTTCCATATCGTTGATCTTTCCTGGATATACATTGACCTCGCTTGCTTTTTCCCTGCTTTGCAACAAGAAGTCTTCAGGTAGCAGGATATCCTGCTCACACATGATCACTGCCCGTTCTACGGAATGTTGTAATTCCCTGATATTCCCAGGCCAGTGATATGTTGAAAGCTTATCAAGGGCATCTTCGTCGATTTTAAGACCTGGTTTATCGTACCTGGCTTTAAACTTATCCAGGTAATGGAAGGCAAGCAGGGGGATGTCCTCAGTCCGCTCTTTCAACAGCGGTAATGTGATCTCAACGGTATTGATGCGGTAGAGCAGGTCCTGGCGGAATTCACCTTCGTCAACCATCTGGTAGATAGGTTTATTGCTGGCACAGATAATCCTTACATCTACCGTGGTAGGGGTATTGCTCCCGATCCGGGTGACTATATTGCTCTGGAGGACCGTCAGGAGTTTTGCCTGCATGGAAACATCCAGGTTGCCTATTTCATCCAGGAACAGGGTGCCTCCCGATGCCATTTCAAACCTGCCCGGGCGTGATTCCTTGGCATCTGTGTAAGCCCCTTTTACATGTCCGAATAATTCTGATTCAAACAATGTTTCAGGAAAGGTACCCAGGTCTACTTTCACAAACTGGCTGTCTTTGCGTCTGGAGTTCCTGTGTATCTCCCTGGCAATAAGTTCCTTTCCTGTGCCATTCTCACCAAGTATCAATACAATGGCTTCGGTGGGCGCAACTTTTTCAATGGTTGTAAGTATGGGTTTCATGGCCCTCGACCTTGCGAGAAATTCTGTATATCCCTTTTCAAGGTCCTTATGCAGCACCTTCTTCTCGGCCTGGAGCTTGGAAACCTTTTCCTTGGATCGCTTCAGATCCAGGGTTGTCTTAATGCTTGCCACCAGTTTTTCACGGGTCCAGGGTTTTACGATGAAATCAATGGCACCATGTTTCATAGCCCTGACCGCGATCTTAATATCCCCGTAGGCGGTATTCATCAGAACATGGACAGCAGGGTCAAGTTCCCCTATGGTCTTAAGCCAGTGGATCCCTTCCCAACCTGTGGTTATCCCAGGTGAGAAATTCATATCCAGGAGGACAACATCAATATTCCCTTCCTTTATTAGTTTCGGGATCTCCTCGGGCTTTTCCAGGGTGATCACATCCGTGTAATGTTGTTTGAGGACCATATTTGCAGTTGAAAGCACATCTGTGTCATCATCTACCACCAGGATTCTTGACTTTATCTTAGTCATGACTTACATTTGTTTAATAAGACTAAATTAAGACAAGTGTCAATCTGATACAAATTTTTGTGTCAGATTGACACAAATAGTTTTTAACCAAATTAGCGATCTAAGTGTAATAGTCTATATATCAAAATATTACAGTGTATGGCATGTGAATTGCATAAAAAAGGCCATGTCAAACCTCAAAAAAATTCTTGGAGTATGAAAAGAATGAAGATCATAGTTGTGAGACAGCAACTCAGGTAAGAGAAAAAGACAAATGGGCGGAAGTTTCAGGTTTCACATCTCACCAAATAGTGCTAACTGCAATATCTAAACATGCTACGAAATCACCTTGTAATCGCCATCCGGTACATCCTCAGTAACAAACTGCAGGCTGTCATACAGATTGCAAGCCTTTCCATAGGTATTACAGCAGCTCTGCTGATCGGACTTTACGCATGGAATGAGCTGAGCCATGATAAATTCTTAGAAAAGTATGATAGGATATACCGGGTTGAATATGGAGATATGGCTGGCCTTCCATCAGCAATAGGCCACCAGATCAAGGAGAATATTCCTGAAGTGGAGAATGTAGTACGCATCTCTGAAAGGCAGGGCAGGGAACCTTCATTATATTTCAGATACATACCTTCTGGTGATTCAAGCAATGCAAAAACTGTCTCTGTGGATAATTGGTACTGGTGTGATAGTACAGTTTTCAAAATCTTTAGTTTTCGTTTAATCCAGGGAGATCCGGAATCTGCACTAAAAGATCCTTATACATGTGTTTTAACACAAAGTACAGCCAGAAGAATCTTTGGTGAAATGGATCCTGTTGGTATGACCCTGGAGAGGACAAACAGGGGGCATAAATCCTGGTTTACTGTAACCGGGATCATTGAGGATGTGCAAAACTCACATCTCAAAATCAATCTTCTTGGTTCAATTACAAGTCATGATAGCGTAAGAGGGCACAAACCGTATGAATGGTTTCCACGAGGGCATCCCTTGTATCTCAATACATATACAAATCAGGATCAGTTTACATATATAACGTTGGCAAAAGGAGCTGATCCTGCAATTATCCAGGGTATAATACATGATCTTTTCAAGGATAAAGTAAGGGAGTTTGCACCTTTCCAGGATGGCAAATTATTCTCGTTGCGCCCGCTGAAAGATATTTATTTCAGTCCCAAGATTAAAGACGAAGGAAGCTATCGTAAATTTGGAAACCTGAAGCAATTGCGCTTGCTGATTACCATTGCCATTATTATCCTTCTAGTGGCAGGTATTAATTATCTAAATCTTACAACCGCACGTAGTACCTTAAGAATAAAAGAGATAGGGGTCAGAAAGGTCTCTGGTTCATCAAGGACTTTGCTGGCTATCCAGTTCCTTGTTGAGTCTACCTTTATGGCTATGATCTCTTTACTGGTAGCGATTACCCTGGTTCAGCTTCTGTTGCCTTCATTCAATAGAATTTTCTCAATGGAGTTAACGACTGATACACTCTTAAAATGGGAAGCAGTAATTTTCTATATATCGCTAACTGTTCTATTAGGAATTATATCCGGACTTTATCCTGCGATTTACCTGTCAAGGATGAGGGTAGTTCCTTCTGGTGAGGACAGATGTACCAGGGAATCAGTTATGCTGGTTTTCAGGGGGGGATTGCTTACCATCCAGTTTGCTATTTCGATTATCCTCCTTATAGGGATTTTTGTAATCTTCAGGCAGCTGGTCTTTATGAAATCTGCGGATCTTGGGTTCGACAAGGATCTGATTATTAATGTGCGGCACAGAAGCAATTTCGGAGATGACTGGGAACAGAAGCTATTTAAACAGGAATTATTAAAGAATCCAGGGATTCTGGGTGTTGCTTATTCGGGAAGCGAGATGGGGAACCTGGCTTATACCGGAGGCGAAGAATACGAATTTAATGGGATAAAGAATTATTGTGCCATTTTACCAGTGGACCCTGATTTTATTAATGTGATGGGTATAACCCTGCTGGAAGGCCGAAACTTCTCCTATGATATCTACCAAGACTATTACCATTGGGACTCAGCCGCAGAGGGTAGAGTATATTCAGTACTTCTGAATGAAAGTGCGGCCTCTGCTTTCAGATTGGATTCACCCATTGGCAATATTGGTAAAATTTTTAATGGTTTTAATGTAAAGATAATAGGCATTGTAAAGGATTTCCATTTTCGCTCCCTGCACCAGAAAATCAATCCCACACTGTATCTTTTTGGTCCGCGTTGGTTTTATGGAGCTAACGTGAAAATTGCCCCGGACAAAATAAATGTAACAATAAGTTATATAAAGAAAGTATTCGAGTCAGTTTATCCAGGATTTGTAATTGAATACTCTTTTCTCGACAAGACTTTTGATATTCAGTATGTTAAGGATGAACGAACTGCAAGGCTCATCATGTTTTTCGCTATTATTGCATTTCTGATCGCCTGCCTTGGACTGTTCGGCCTGGCATTTTTTATGGCGGCAAGAAGAACCAAAGATATAGGAATCCGCAAGGTCGTGGGTGCATCGGACAGGACAATTTTCATCCTGCTTTCCATCGAGTTCATTAAATGGATCACCCTGTCGGTGATCATTGCCTGCCCGCTGGCATTGATTATTATGAAGGGCTGGTTACAAAACTTTGCATACAGGACAAATATCCCTGCCTGGATTTTTGCTGTGGCAATTGTGTTCGCATATGGGATTTCCTTTGTAATCGTCGCGTGGCATGCCTGGAAGACAGCCAGAACAAATCCCATTGAAGCGCTCAGATATGAATAACCTAGATCCCATAGAACCTAATTTGATTGATTTGTGTTACGTAACTACTTCATAATCGCCATCCGGTATCTCCTCAGGAATAGGCTGCAGTCTGTTATCCAGATTGTAAGCCTGACAATTGGCATTGCCGTATTGATACAGATTGGACTCTATGTAGATCATGAGCTAGGCTATGAAAAGTTCAATGAAAAGATCGACAGGATCTACAGGCTTGAGTATGGTGAAAAAGCAGCACTACCCTCAGCCATAGGCCACGAGATAAAAGAACATTTTAGCGAAGTGGAAAATGTGGTGCGTATTACTAACCACCTTACAAGAATAAAGCATATTTCCTATCCGGGAAAAATAAATAAGAGGGAAACAGAACTGAAGGTAAAGTCGATATACTGCGACAGTACTTTCATTGATGTTTTTACTCTCCAATTTATTAATGGTGATCCAGAGACTGCATTCAGGGATACTTTTTCGGTTGTTCTGACTGAAAGTACTGCAAAATCATTATTCGGCAACCAGGATCCGGTAGGTGAATCTGTTGAAATAGTGCAGATGGAACCTCGGACCCAACAATACATCATTACCGGTGTTATTAAGGACTTAGCCAAATCACATTTGGATTTTGATATCCTGCTTCCTATGGTCAGTTTGAAGGAGCTGGATCACTTTAACCCACTTCCATCTGGAGAAAAACGGCTTAACACCTACACACACAGTCTAATTATCTTTACTTATCTCCTGCTTCCCCATCAGCATGATAAAACCAGAACAGAAAACAATCTTTATGTTTTCTTCAGAGAAAAACTCAAGGATGCCGGTTATCACTCTGAAGGATCTGCCCTGTACCTGCGCCCATTGAGGGAGATTTATTTCAGTAATCCTCTGAACAGTGAAAGAGGATATTTTAAACATGGCAACTTAGAGCTGTTAAGGATCCTGCTCGTAATTGCTGTTTTCATTCTTTTCATGGCGTCTATAAATTTTATCAATCTGACTACAGCACGCGGCTCATTAAGAGCCAGGGAAGTGAGGGTCCGGAAAATAGCAGGTTCGGTGAAATCCGAACTAATTACTCAATTCCTGATTGAATCAGTAATCATAAGCCTGGCCTCCTTTCTTATATCAATCACTTTCGTACTGGTTATGCTTCCTGTATTCAATCAGCTGGCCATGAGTGATCTGAGTATCGAAAGACTGTTACAGCCGCGTATCATTCTGGTATCACTTGCCGGAGTTTTATTGCTTGGTTCAATAGCAGGGATGTATCCAGCCCTATCTATTACCGGCTGTCCTCCAGTTGCTTCTTTGGAGGGTGAAAAGATGACCGGTGACAGGTCTGCCCTTCCAAGGAGAGTATTGCTCACATTCCAATTTACCATTTCAATTGTGTTGATCATTTGTGTTTTTACTATCATCAAGCAACTGAATTACATGAGAACCGCAGATCTTGGATTTGACAAGGAACTTGTCGTCAATCTTTCTTGCCCTGGACTTAGCGGCGGTCGAATCCAGGTCGAAAATCGCCGAGTATTTAAGGAAAGTATACTGAAGCATCCTAATATCAGTAAAGTGTCCTTTGGTCAGGTTCCTGGAGGTGCAAGAAAGGGATTCACAACATTACTAAATAATGGAATGGAAATTAAATCTAACTGGATGACGGTTGATCCTGATTATTTTGACCTGATGGGTATGAAAATCCTTGAAGGAAGGAACTTCTCCAGGGATAGAGAGGCTGATTATCATAAAGGACAAGGTTTGCGGAGGGTTATAATAAACGAAACTTTCATGCAGCAATACCAGTTGGAGTCACCGGTTGGAGAAATAATCGATAATCAGCTTGAAATAATAGGTGTTATTGAAGATTATCACTTTGTATCCTTACACCATAAAATTGAGCCCACCCATTTTACCTGGGCGGAATATTTAGCCGAGGTCAGTATTAAGATCCTGCCACATGATATCCCGGGAACCCTCAGGTTTATTAAAAAGGAATATAAGTCCATATTTCCTGATTTTACATTTGATTATTCCTTCCTGGATGAAACATATGATAGGCAATACGAAAGCGATGAGAGGCTTATTATAGTCACCAGCAATTTTGCTTTTGTTGCCATATTAATAGGCTGCCTGGGTTTATTCGGACTGTCATTTTTTATGGCAGCCAGGAGAACCAAGGAGATCGGTATACGCAGGGTTCTCGGAGCATCTAGCAGAACTATTTTTATATACCTCTCATGGGAATTTATCAAGTTGGTTGCACTATCAATAATCATTGCTTGCCCTGTGGCCTGGATTATCATGAACAGGTGGCTGGAAAGTTATGCCTACAGGACAAATATTGGAATCTGGATATTTGTGCTGGCAGCCCTGATGGCTTTTGCAATTTCCTTTTTTACAGTGGCATGGCATGCATGGAAAATTGCCAGGACAAATCCTGTAAAATCTTTAAGGTATGAATAGTAGCTTTATTGATGATATAGAATAATTTATTATGCATTAATTACTCTCACAGAAGCCACCAATCCATGCTCAGGAACTACTTCATCACGGCTTTCAGATTTATCATAAGGAATAAGCTGCAGTCTGTCATTCAGATCGTAAGCCTGACCATTGGCATAGCAGTAATAATCCAGATCGGACTTTATGTGGATCAGGAACTCAGCTATGATAAGTTTAATGAGAAACTTAACAGGATTTACAGGCTTGAATATGGTAATGACGCGGCACTTCCTTCTGCCTTCGGCCATGTGATAAAAGAACAAATTTCCGAAGTGGAGAATGTAGTACGGATGACCTCAAATAATGGTACAATAAGGCATATTTCCAATCAGGGTAAAATACATGAGAAGAAAATAGAATTGAATGTAAAGGCCTTTTTTTGCGATAGTACCATATTTGATGTTTTTACGCTTCCATTTATAAAGGGTGACCACAAGACCGCACTCAGGGATCCCTTTTCGATTGTTCTGAATGAAAGTACCGCAAAGGCATTATTCGGTAACCAGGATCCGGTGGGTGAATCTATTGAGTTAGTGGCGGTGGAACCTTGGACCAGAAAATATACCGTTACTGGTGTAATAAAGGACTTAGCGAAGTCCCATTTAGATTTTGATATCCTGTTTTCTATGGTCAGTTTGATGGAGCAAGATGATGTTTACCCATATCCTTCTGGAGAAAAACGCCTTAACATGTTCCGACACCATTTTGTTATCTATACGTATCTTTTGCTTCCCCATCCACATGATAAAACCAGAACCGAATACAATCTCAATGTTTTTTTCAGAGATAAACTTAATGATTCTGACATCTACTCTGAAGGATCCGACCTGTACCTGCGACCATTGAACGAGATTTATTTCAGTAGGCCCCTGGAAAATGAAAGAGGATATTTTAAACATGGCAACTTTGAATTATTAAGGATCTTACTAGTAATTGCCGGTTTCATTTTGTTTATAGCCTCAATAAATTATATCAATCTGACCACATCCCGCAGCTCTTTAAGAGCCAGGGAAGTGAGGGTCCGGAAAATAGTGGGTTCATTGAAATACAGACTAATTGCTCAATTCCTGGCGGAATCAGTAATTATAAGCATGGTCTCCTTTCTTGTATCAATGACTATCGTACAGCTTATGCTTCCTGTATTCAATCAACTGGCCATGAGTGATCTGAGTATCGAAAGATTCTTACAGCCGCATATTATTCTGGTATCACTTGCCGGGGTGTTTTTGCTTGGTTCTATCGCAGGGTTATATCCGGCCATATCACTGACCAGATTTCATCCTGTGGGTTCATGGAGGGGTGAGAAGACAGGTGATAGGACTCTCCTGCCAAGGAGTATATTACTCACATTCCAGTTTACCATTTCAGTTGTATTGATCATTTGTGTTTTTACTATCCTAAAGCAACTGGATTACATGAAAACTGCGGATCTTGGATTTGACAGGGAACTTGTCATTAACCTTCATAGTTCTGTACTTGACGGCGGTCGAAACCAGGTCGATGAACGAAAGGTATTTAAGGAAAATTTACTGAAGCATCCTAATATCATAAATACTGCCTTTGGTCAGGTTCCCGGAGGTACAAGAAAGGGATTCGGTACTTTAATGCATAATGGAATTCAGATTAAATCTAACTGGATGACAGTTGATCCTGATTATTTTGACCTGATGGATATGAAAATCCTTGAGGGAAGGAACTTCTCCCCTGATATAGAGGCTGATTACCAAGCAGGACCAGGTTTACGGAGGGTTGTAATTAACGAAACGTTCAAGCAACAATACAACCTGGAGTCACCGGTAGGAATTATTTTGGACAGTTGGCGTGAGGATACCTGGCTTGAAATAATAGGTGTTGTTGAGGATTATCACTTCGTATCCTTACACCATAAAATTGAGCCCACCCATTTCACCTGGTCAGATTATTTATCTGGAGTCAGTATTAAGATCCTGCCGTATAATATCCCGGGAACCCTTAAGTTCATTGAAAAAGAATATAAGTCATTGTTTCCCGATTTTACATTTGAATATTCATTCCTGGATGAAACATATGACAAGCAATACGTTAGCGATGAGAGGCTTATAATAGTCATCAGTAATTTTGCTCTCGTTGCCATATTAATAGGTTGCCTGGGTTTGTTCGGCCTGTCGTTTTTCATGGCAGCCAGAAGAACCAAGGAGATTGGTATTCGCAAAGCCCTTGGTGCTTCCAGCAGGACTATTTTCATATTGCTCTCCAGGGAATTTATCCAGTGGGTTGCACTTTCGGTAATAATTGCGTGCCCATTAGCCTGGATCATCATGAATAAATTTTTGCAAAGTTATGCTTACAGGACCAATATCGGGATCTGGGTATTTGTGCTGGCAGCCCTGATGGCTTTTGCAATTTCATTTATTACTGTGGCCTGGCATGCCTGGAAAACGGCGAGGACAAATCCAATTGAAGCGCTGAGATATGAATAAGACGACTCAGCTGAGGATGATAATGAGTAGAATAATTACTCCGCAATCCAGTGCTCTGAATCTACTCTTGCTTCTTCCAGGTATTCCTCAATCGCAATGACGACAGCCGGGTTCTCGCGGCTCACATTATTTTGTTCTGCAATATCCTCGCTGAGGTCATACAATTCCAGATCCCCTTTCAGACCTGTGCGGACCGCTTTCCAGTTTTTCCAGCGGACTGCCTGTTGAAATACCGGCTCATAAAACTCCCAATAAAGAAATCTTTCAGGTGAATTCAGGTCAGGATCTGCAAGGTAGGGCAAGAGGTTTATGCCGTCAATGTTAACAGGTGTCTCTGCACCTGCCAGTGCAGCTGAGGTTGGCAGGAAATCGGCAAAATACCAGGCAACATCACTTGTCTGGCCTGCAGGGATTTTCCCCGGCCAGTATACCATCCCCGGTACCCGGATGCCTCCCTCGTACATATCCCTTTTATAGCCGGTCAGTGGCCCATTGGAATCGAAGAATCTGACCACGCGGGTCTGGTCATCTTGAGCTTCTGACCTGGGACCGTTATCCGATACGAAGAACACAATGGTATTATCTGAAAGATCCAGGCGGTCCAATGCATTTCTGATCCTCCCCACACATGAGTCCAGGCGGTAGATCATGGCTGCATAAATCTTTTCCTCCAGTGGCCAGTCCTCTTTTTCATATGGACAAATCTCCGGTGCATCGAAGGGGCTGTGGGGATTACTGTAGGCGATATACAGAAAAAAGGGATCCTCCTGGTTCCTTTCCATGAACCTGATGGCATAGTCTGTGATGAGATCTGTTTTATAGTATCCTTTCTGACCATCCTGGTTGCCCGGGACATCAATGAGATCTTCATTTTCATACCATTTTGGCGGCCAGTATCCAGGACTATGGAGTGCAGATGTGAGTGTTAATGGACCGTAAAACTCGTCGAATCCACGGCGCATGGGGCCCGCATCAGGATTGTATCCGCCGATGTGCCATTTCCCGCTTAGGCAGGTCCGGTATCCGGCTTCCCGTAAAACATGCGCAACCGTTGTGTCCTCATCGAACAGGTTGAGCCTCCGCCGGGGACGATTATTCTTGTAACCCAATGTTCCACCCACATGACAGAAATTGCCCCGGACCCGTGTATGACCTGTATGCTGGCCGGTCATCAACACACTCCGTGAAGGGGCGCATACCGTGCATCCGGCGTAGGTCTGGGTAAAACGCAATCCGTCTGCAGCCAGCCGGTCAATATTAATGGATTTGATCTTTTCCTGGCCATAACATCCCAGGTCACCGTAACCCAGGTCATCGGCCATGATGAAAATGATATTGGGCCTGCTGCCGGCCATTTCCTCAGCAGATATCTGTTCACCTGTTTTCGGCTTTTGCTTACTCGTGCAGGCCGGTAACACTATGAATAGCAAAACCAGGAAAATTGTTGATAGAGTTCTCATCACTGGTGTCAGATATTTCTTTAAAAGTAGTATTTTTTAAGGTATGAAATCACCATACGGGATACCACTATTGTTATTGATGCTTTTGGCTTTCACCGATTGTGGCAGGAGCAAGGAAGGGCCTTCCCAAAATCCTGATGGATATGGATCAGGTCAGTCATCAGCCGTATCAGCAAGGAACCTTGATACGCAGAGAGACAGTGTAATTCAGAGTTATTTCTCGGATGAGTATTCAATCCATATTATTGCCCGCGTCACAGGATCAGATTTTCTGCCATTTCAGGAGAATATGTGGATGATAATCTATAATAGTAATGGCCAGACCCTGATGTCCATAGATGCAGATTGGTATCCGGATCTAGAACATGGTGTGAATCCCCTGGAACCGGAATGGCCTGATTATTTCCTTGTTCATGTATATAACCTGGGCAATTGCTGCACCTGTACTGCAGATTATCTCCTCAAAGTCACTGCTGATGAGATAAAGATCATTGGTGAAGTGAATGACTATTTAGATGGAAAATTCTACGTTAACATTTGTGACTGGCCTCCGATGGGATCCCACGGTCAGATGACCTTAACAAAACATGAAGTCCCCCTGATCAATGACACCCTGCGCTACCCGGATGGATATAATATTTAATAAATGATCTCCTCTATATCAGAATAGTGGTAATATTCACCTGGATATTCACCGAAATCAAATGAAAGCCAGACATTATCATGTTTGTCCACATGATGAAAATAGCCTATGGCATACTCACTTTTAAAAAGACTATCGAGAAGCGGTATCAGGGTAAATTCAAAGTAGTCGCTGCTTCCTACAAGAACTTCGGGGTATATATGTCCGGATATCCTTATTAACCTGGCACGGCCCCCAATGGCTTTGATAGATGTATAAACAAGACCCGACCATTCGTCACAGTCTCCTGCCAGTCCATTATCAATTGTTTCCTCGGCAGTTGAATAATAGTTTCTGTAAAGAGGATCATGGACGTATGAGAAATTTTCATTTAAATACTTATAGAGGGAAAGGTATCTTACTGCATCTCCGTACCGGTCGTATAAGTCCTTGCTCCTGAAGTACTGAGCTGAGGCTTTAGCGGCGAAGTTCCTGGATTTCGGACTTATTTCTGATTTGAGGATTTTTTTAAAATATTTAGGGCTTCCGTTTTTCTTTTTAAGCGTCTCAATTGAACGGAGAGAGAAATCCGCCTGGATAACTTTTGTTGAAGCAGTATTGTAATCCTGAACAAGATTATCTATAAATGATTCAATCGATTCTATTTCATTTTGATTTAACAGGTAGGCTACCATTAAAACGATCAATCCAACATACATGTATTTTCTCAAAAACTGGAAAAGAAAAAAAATGGCCATTGAAATTAAACCCAGGCCAATGAGATGTTCGATATACAGACTATCACCGGTATGGTAGAGTAATTTGCCAGTGATCGGAATCACACAGAAAACAGGTATCGCCGTTAAAACAGATAGTACTAAATCGAGCACAAATAAAACCTTGCCGGTTGACGGAGGGCGGTCAGCGGCTGGATGATCCTTTTTCCCTTTTCCGGTATCCTCCCTGATCTCCACCTTTGCATCTTCATCGAGATCTTCCTCAAACATATCATTAATGAGGAACCTCAGCTTCTCCATTAGTTTCTCCATCGGCTCATTTTATAGTTATTATAACTACTCCTTAATAAACCTGGACAAATACGTTTTGTCTTTATTTATTATTTTAATGAAGTAAACTCCTGGCTGCAGATGTGAGACATTTAACTGCAACCTTGTATTTGTCTCATATTCTTTAATGTGAAGAATTTCACCTGAGATGTTAAGCAACTTTACTATTGAAACATTTTTGGTATTTTCCATACCTTCAACTGTGAGCAATTCTTTAACTGGATTGGGATAGATGTAGAATGAGAGATTTTTTCTTTCGGCAGCACTTACAACCGGGGATAGATCCACCATCTCAGAGACCTTGCATGCATTTGAATCCATCACATACACGGTATATTTATTTTGTGTCAGATTACTGAATAGTGAATCCTTGACATAAACAAGGTCATCCAGGGAATAGGTGTAGGGAGGTATACCGCCGGTAGCCTCAACCTGGATAGTACCATCTGCACATGTCGTACAGCTGGCATTTTGACTGGTTATTTTGAGTTCAATTCTGGCTGGCTCACTTATATTGATGGGGTTTTCACTCCAGGGGGAAGTGACTTCATTTGTGTCTTTTATGATCACATAATACTCCTCTGCCGGCAGATTGATAAATACATTGCTGGTAATCCAGGACGCCCCGCTATCTATCGAGTAGTAAAGCTTCTGGCTATTGGTTGAGATGGTCATTGAACCGGTTGAATCCCCATTACAAAGAACATGCTTCAAGGCGATTGCAGTAATTTCTGGCATCAAATATGATCCGGCTGACAGGTAAATTGATATTATTGGTCTTTCATGGTCATTGGATGTTATAGACAGAATGGCCGAATCCTTCATTCCCGTTGAGGTATATGCAACTTTCAGTACCAGTGTGTCATCCTTCAATAAACGCTTTGGGAAGTTTATATCATTTTGGATGGAAAACTGCGGATCCTCAAGTATCAAAGAAGAGATGACCAGTTCCCTTTCCCCCCTGTTTACCAGTGATATATTCCTTGATTCTGTTTCTCCCGTGGCAATAATGCCATATTCAAGGATTGAATCAGATACTTCGAGCTGAGGATATGAGTTTACAAGTTCAATAGCCTTTGAAACATTGGGATTGTCCAGTATAAGTTTCCAGATCAGGCTGTCTTTCAAATTCTGAAGGGCAATAACCATTGGACCTGCATCAATGGCAAAATTTGGCCTGTTCAGCCATGTTCCCGCATCACGGAGAACTGTGTCAGACAATTCACTTACTTCTGATACATCAAGATGGAAAGCATCCGGCATACCTGATCTTTTATGAAAATATCCAGCATTATACAAACTCCACAATTGGCCCATGGCAGTTTCTTTATGATCTGGAAATATCAGAGAGCTGACGATTGGATATACTGATATTGTACCATCGTCCTCGCTGCCTCCTTTTGCCACGGGACTTGCACCATATGCATGATACAAATCTGATGGCCCCTCACATGCCGATAGTCCGGAATAGCCCTCCTCGTAGGATTTATGTTGGCTTTCATTTGTACTGCAATATTCAGCTGTCTGGTTGATGGCTCCGGAACTGTTGGCAAACCAATCAATCTGTGCGATTTTCGAGAGATGTGTTGGATAGAACAGGGAAAGGAACTGGTATGTGAACAGCGAGCCGGGATAACTTATAATTGTACCACTGCTGTTTTTCTCATAGATCAAACTATCCCAGGTATTAATGCTGACCGGGTGCTTTTCACTCCCCAGGGCTGCCAGGATGCATAATAAATATTCATCGCTGTACCAGTCCGCGAGCAATTTGCCCCCATCTGTCTTGTTTGAATAGTATCCTCCACCGCTGGCAGGTATCGAGAACAAACTATCCTCGTCGGGTTTCCAGCCGAGATAAAACTGTTGACTGGATTTATCAACCAGAAAATCCCAGTCAACATTATTGAGCACCTGCTGACAGAGATCATTAATCTCAACATCTTCGACAAAATATGATTGAAGGGCAAAGAGACCCCAAAGAAGCAGACCAGTATCAATAAAGCTAAGTTCAACTGTATTCTTGGATTCATCCACAGAGGTTTCAGACCGGTCAAAATTAATTTTCCTCTTGCCATCCGGTCCCAGGAAATGATAGAAGAAACCTCTATGTCCAATTTTACCCGTCCCATCAGGACCAAAATTTGTTGTATCAGCGAGTTCGTTCAAAACGTTCAAAACACGCTCCTTTACCCATGTCTCAGATATCCATCCATTTTTAATCCCGATTATCCATGCCGCGAAGGTGAACCCCTGGCCACCGACAGAATATAGGTCCGGGAAGGTAGCCCTGTCCTGGACAAAACCCAGATTGTCAGGCCTCCGTCCAACATAATCAATGAAATACTGGAATGCCCGGAATTGAATCAGGTCTAATAATTGGGTATTATCCGAGGGTGCAGGGTAAGACTGTTCCGTCTCAAAAGAGATCTGATGGAATTTCAGTTCTCCCACTGCTGGATTGAGTACATTGTTTGCTATATGGCGCCTCTCAATAATAAAGGAGAGTAGCTTGCATTTCGAAAAATCTATGGTTCCGGTTTTTTCATTGCGAAAATCCCAGGATACAGTGTTCTCACCAGGATAAAGCGTAAAGTATTTATAACATTTACTGTCAGTTGTATCACTTAATTCAAGTTTGATTTTCACTGTCTCGGTCAGGGCATTATTCAGTGTCATCCAGATTCTTTCTACCCGTTTAGAGCCGTAAGGAGAAATGATATGATCCCCTTCTATGTTGTTCAGATTGAGATAGTAATCGTTCCAAAAAATGGTATCAATGTCGGTTCCGTTGTATGTTACAGGGCTCTTAGTGAGACCAAACAAGGAGAAGAAGCGCCCGGTGTAGGCTTCAAACTCAGTATCAAAATCCCAACTGAATATGAGGTCAGTATTTTCCAGTGTATTATTGCCATGCATTGCAAGAAGGCCACTATTACCCGAGAAATCAGAGAATCCGAAATCATTATGGGTTACGATATCAGTCCAGTCCTCAAGCATGACCAGGTTACCTGGCTCGGGAAGAGAGAATACACCTGCTCCTGATATCGGAAACATATAAATAGGAGTGTTTACATCATTTGAGGATAGAACGAGATCACCATTGAATACTCCTTCATCCTGTGGATTAAAAACGACCGGAAGATCCAGCACTTCACCACAAGGGATTGTATAAGGCAGAGGAAAATTGACTAAAAAGGGAGACATAATATCAACAGAGCTTATAACCAGATCTTCCTCACCGACGTTGCTGATGGTTAAATTAGTTGAATCCGATGTGCCTACCTCTTGTGAACCAAAATCAATGCTTGAAGGAGTAACTTCAATAGCGGCCGGTAATGCAACGTCTATGAGAAATATTTCCTCAACAAATGTGTTCCAGTCCCCTGTTTCCAGAGGAGTATGCTGCAGGACCAGCTGCTCTCCATAATAAATCCGGATATCACTATGATTCAGAGGTGTAAAATTGCTATATCTTAAGCGTAAGTATTTGTGTCCGCAGGTGATCGGAATATTAAATGTTGTGGACCCGTTCTCCAGTTCTCCGAGATGTAGCGTCTGTTTATTTGAAGAAACGGAGTTGCTTCTATCAGCGATAGAATACCCTCCACTGTGACTTCCGCTGACGGCATCAGACATAAAATACACGTTATCATCAAAACCGTTATTGGCTGTTGCCAGCCAGACAAAATCCAGCTCAATATTCCCATATTGGTTCTGTGGTGCCTCAATTCTCAATGTACTAGTCTGACCAGTCAGGGAGACATTCAATGAAGCAATAACGAAAAGTGCAAGCCATCGCGATTTCATCTGTGAATAGTTTTAATTAGGAATTTTTACATCAATTGAAATATGAGATAATTCTCATCGAGAATAGAGCTAAAGCGAGTTCAGAAAGCTGAAAATAGCTTTTCTGAAGTTGAGTATGATAGGTGGCCTCCTGCCACTTCCCAGTCCCCTTTGCACACTGTTTTTTCCGGCCATTTTGGCCCTGTCTAAAGCCTCTGAGCATATTACAATACGCTTCTCAAAATCGTTGTTTTTCGCTTTATTCCATCCTGAGACACCACCACTTATGGTAATATGCAGTCCATCCGTAATAACTGACCAGTTATCTTCTTTGATATTTCTGGTGAATTCTTTTGCCAGTTTTAGTGCCCTGGATTCTGAAATCGCCATTATAATGAGGTACTTATCCCTGTGGATCCAGTCACCAATAAACTTACGTTCATTGGGCAGATTGGCACCAATTCTTTGTGTAAAAAAGTGCTCTATTTCCGCCTCAATTTTGGAAAGGATCCGGTTTCCGACAAAGGGATTGTATTTAATATTGATAACCGTAAAATTGTCAATATCAAGCATAAAGAAGCTCAGGTATTTATGATCGTACTGGATCATCTTCGCTTTTAAGGAAAGGATTTTAGCCAACACTCTCTGGTCCAGGTCATTGACATTTGCTGACATTCTCTGTCTTCTCAAATAATGTAGTATATCATCATTGCGGATCCAGGTAATCAAATCCAGCAGTCTGGTCCGGATTTCGCCAAGTTCCTGCAGGTATGCTTTGTCTTTGATGCAATTACTGTTCTTCAATTCAATTGCTGCCTTGTATTGGGAAGAAAGCAATACGATCTCATTCTTGATTTTATCAACCTCTTTTGAATCCTTAATGTCAGCAAAGTCCATTTGCAGCTGATCCAGCACCCTGGTAATTTGATTCTCAAAAGTGAGGTTGATAAGCGAATCAGGATAGGAATCGACAGCCGAAATAATACTTTCTTGAGTTGGCTTATTACCTGGATCATTTGAGATTTTTCGATTTAGTGCATTCCTTTTGGTGGAATGATCAAGTATATCGCCGAACCAGAAAGATGAATCAACAACCTGATCAAAAGCTTTCAGAATATCAGCTTCAGTGCCATCCTTTGGATTCAGTCGCCTGTAATAGGAAACAAGATATTCTGTACTGCCATTTTCACCAGTGTGATTCTGGATGGTGCAATTTCTGAATGATTTCTTGATATATTGTTTAACCTCAGCCTCATGCTTATCCAAATTCACGTATTTTGCCAATTCATCAGATTCAAGACAAGCAAGATAGAAAATAGACTTATCGGGATCTTGTAGTGATATTTTACCCCAGATATTTTCTTTAAAGTACTCTTCAAACAGGACCTTGGCAACCAGGGACAATGCCTGGTCCATATCATAATTGAAAAGTTTTGCGACCCGTATCAAGGAATCATATGTCGGAAAGTGAATATCGTTTTTCTTGTGTGCATCAGGTCCGGGAAGACTTCTTTGTCTTTCACTATTATTCACATTAAATACTAAAGTGCCTGATTTGTCCTGGTGGGAGGAATATAGTTTTACAGGTTTGGTCGCCTGGTTTGAGAATTGGTATAAGTTAAGTCGTGGGTAAAGTTTTTTATGTTTTTTGAAGAGCAGTTTTTCTCTCCTGCTGAGCTTTTTTAAGTGTGATCCGGCGGAATTATTATTCCATTGCTTGAGTCCATCCCTAATGGTATTTGGGTTAGATCGATAGGAAGCGAGCGTACACATGATCCAGCGAATTAGAAATTTGACATTACATAGATTCAGCGTCTATTGAAAAACAAATAAATACTCCTGCAATGAATAGCATGAGTGGATAGCTCTGCGTTGAATCACGCTACCAGAGAATAGGGAATCTCCGCATGGCGGATGTAAATAAAAATTTTCGAAACAGATTGCATGGTCATTCGATCGTTTTTATTTTAACAAAGTGGAAAAAAATCCTAACTACAACCAATTTTGTAGTGTCGTGTTGCAAGATGTTTTGGGGTGTATTAACAGATAATGACCGTGTTCAACGGTCCTTTACGAGCCCTTAAAACTTCGAATTGCCAATCGTTACAAATTTATGCAATAAAAAAATGAAAAATAAAATTCATTTGAAGTTATTTTTCAACTTTCATCCTAATAAAAACAAATTCTAAATAGTAGCCTTTGTGCCTCGGGTCAGCTGGCTCATTTTGCTATAAAGGTCCTGTAAGTCAGGTTTATGCAGACTATTGCTACTTGTGTATCCCTGGTCCATGTACCTGTAGTCTCTGCCTGGAATTAGTTTCTGACAGGTAGTATTACTTGAGATGTTTATACTCTTCTCACTGAAGATTTAATCTTCCGAATAGCAATTCTGGGGATAAATTCTGGTGTTGGGGCGCTCCTGTATTTTCCATCAACTCTACAGTTGAACCGATTACGGATCACAGAAAAAATACCACTCCGGTATAGCTGGGTAATTTATCCCCAAACATGATCTCTTCATCCTCAAGATAATAAATTTTGAAGTCAGACATTTGCCCGACGTTCCATTTTAATATAACTCAGTATGACGTTAAACAAAGTAGAAGATATTCATGAAAGAGAGGCTGAAATAAGATTGTTGACTTCAATAAGTCAGATCAGGAATCTTTTCAGCCCTCATGTTTCCTTCCCGTTGAATTTCAACGGTGACAGGAAAGGATTCTCAGGTGCCATTCTGGATAAAGAAAAGTATACCGAAATCTTAAGTTTGAATGCCAGGCTGGCAGAAGAGCATACATTGCTGGTGGAGATAGGAATTGCCCGGATTGACGATGAAACGCTCGTATTGTTTAAACCCCTTCTTGAAGAGCTTAAGTTACTGGGAAAGCAGGTGCGAGCGGTGTTGAATGAAAACAACCTGGTAGGAGTTGAAATGCGAATCGGTACCGACACCCTGGGTCCAGCCAGGATCATGATGATCAATACTATGATAGAGCAAATAAAACTCTTCAGCTTCTTTATTAAAGAATCATGTGGTAAAAATTTTTCGGCATTGACAAAGCAATATGAAAAAGTTCAAACTTTTTTGTCTCCCGTCCACCCTTTAGATAAAGATCCCGAGGGAATCGTAGATGGAATGGCCAGGGAAATTGCCGATATGCTGGAGGCTGGTATATCCATTGCTATATGCAGTGATACTGTATTATTTACTGATTTTTTCCTGGCAGCACTTGCAAGGGAATTTACAGAAAGAAGGATATGCACACTTGGAAAGTACAAGGATGCCATGCTGCCTATAAAGAATTTGCTCGAGGTTCTGACCAAAGCCCCGGGATATGTCTGTATTCCGTCTCTCGCATTAAGTTTCGGTTCCAGTCCCTATGACAGGGGGGAGGAGATAGATGCCCTTATGTCATTGTTAACTTCAGAGAGAAAAGCACTGATCTTTTTAGGTAGTCAGGCTGAACATAGTTCTGTTCTGGGAAGCGGCCAGGGGAAGCAGCCGGACCCACTCAGACCGGCGATTTTCAGGATCAAGGAAGAAGATATTGGCTGGGAACCTGTACTTGCCTTTGCCCTGGAACGCGAATTAAAGCTCAGCGGACCTGTTGAAAAACCACGGCTCTCAGAGATAGAGCATATTCTCACAGATCTTATCTCAAAGCATGAGATAAAGTATGCCGATGCAGGACAGGTGGTTCCGCTTATTTCCGCCCTGCTCAAAGATGAGGAAAGAGATCCGGACAAATTCCTGGACCTTCTTAAATCTCAAAAGGAAAGCTTCAGGGGAGTCAATCAGGTAAATGGACAGAGAAGAAATCCTGATCTCCAGAAACTGCTCTATAACGCTCTTATTAAGGGTGATATCAGAGAATATATCCGCAGCAGGCTGGTGGGTCAGGAAATGGCTATTGAATTAACGATAAGGCGATTACAACGCATGATCCGGTTTGGCTCAACAGGGAAACCTTTGCAGCTCCTTTTCCAGGGCATACCGGGCGTTGGAAAGTCAGAGCTCACCAAGTGCCTGGCTGATTACCTGCAGATCCCTATTGTATCCATTTCTGCAGCTTCATCAACATCCCTGCATGAAGCCAAGAGTATGCTCCTGGGAAGTGGGCGGGGCTATGTCCAGTCCTACCTGCCGGGTAAATTGGAAATGGTCGCAAAGACTAACCCGGGATGTGTTCTGGAAATAGCCGACCTGGATCATACAGCACCAGATGTCAGGGGATACTATGCCGATACCTTCCTGGACATCTTCCAGGAGGGTGTCATACAAACTGCCATCGGGGAGATTGTTTCCGCAGTGAATCTCATTATCATCTTTACAATCAATCTTCCGGGAGGGATGGATTCTCAGGTGCTCAGGGGACTGGGTTTTAATGCTGAGCTGCAATACGGGGAGATTGTAGCCAGGACTGAAAAAGAGATCAAAAAAATGATGTCCGGGGCATTTGCCCGAAGGATCGGGGCCCCGATAGTCTTCCGGCCCTTCACGGTTCCGGAAAAAGAAGGGATCATTGAAATGGCCATAAAAACCAAACTCGGGACCTGCCTCGAGAACCTGAGACTGGACCCGAGAGAAGTTTGCATCGAACACAGAACCGGTAGTAAGTTGCTGGGATCGCTTTCGACGGTTGATAATACCCTCGGTGCAAGCCGGATTTATGATGTGGTTGAGGAATTGATCGATAACGCCATGCCTGCTGATTTTGAATCCAGATACAGGTCCTCCTCATCAACTAGCCTTAATGTATCCATAGATAGAGATAACAAACTGAGTATAAACATTTAAATCACAAAAACCATGAGAACAAAAATTTATGATATCAGGGATAAAGATGAATACATGGCTGCAACGCCTTTTGACATGATCAAAATGATACCTGCAAAAGGGAACCATTCCCATTACAAGTATAAATATGCATTGGACGTAGTAACCTTCGGGATCTGCAACAAACGGTCACTTCACTTATCAGGTCCTACGGGCGCCGGCAAAAGTTCTATGATAGAGGCCATTACAGAGGTCCCTGAAAATCTCAAGCTGTTGTGTGAATACTCTGGATACGAGTATAAACCTCCATTGCTTTATGAAATAGAGATGGTTAAATTCGATACCCCCGGGGAATGCCATGAGCGGACTATAATTAAGAACAGGGAAACAGTCGACGTACCTTCAGAGATCATCGAGGCCCTTCTTGATGCTGTCGAAAAGCAAAAGGACCATTACCCGATTGTATATTTTATGGAGATGGGCCGGGTTCACAGTGCGAGCATCCAGGGCGGGCTCCTTAATATCGTCGGGAAGCCGCATGTGAAAACACTTGATAATCAGAAAATCGCAACGGGCAATGTCTGTTTTATCGCTGATTCCAATTACCAGGCTGCGGGGGATGCAACTTATACTTTGGTGACCTTCGACGAAGCCCTGAAGCGTAGGTTCGATATTAACTTGAGTATACCCCACTTCCCGGAGGAAAACCAGGTCCATATGATGCATGACCTGATCCATGATACGCTTGAGAAGAATCCTGATGATGATTTGATCAAGAATCTCATAAAACTGGGCCAAATAATCAGGCAGTATAAAGCAGAAGGGAACCTTGCTTCAGTTATTGAGCCAAATCCGAAAGGTTACCTGACATGCTACGAGATGATCAAGTCCCTGCCCGGTATCGGGGTCAACCTTGCAGTCACCAATACCATGCTTGGAAATGCTACTTCAGAGGATCTGAAGCTTGTTGATACAAGTATACAGAGGGTGTTTTATTCTCACCAGGTTAATGCTGATAGGTTTTCTGCCATTGATGATGTTTTTTAATAACCATAAAAATCCTTACGATTATGAATTCAACTGGTATTCAAACAATGTATTATGGCTATCGGAGGAATAGCAAGAGACTCTGGCGTTCAGGCAGGTTAGGCAACGCTTTTAAGCATAGTATAGATTATAGTGCCCGGATCCCGGCCCTGAGATCATTCTATGACAATGTTGAGAAGGGGATCAAAATTATTTTCGCCCTGATATTTTCAACCTACGAGGCAGATTCCCCACAAAAGGTCAAAGCACAATTGTCCATTTGTTATACAGATTACCCGGCCGGTATTATCGCGGCAATTGGCCATACTGCCTGGGTGCAATACAAAAATCTGGTAAAAGATACTGACATCAGTATCTACGATATCGGTGATGATATCAGTAAGGCAAGGATACCCAGTTGTGTAGATCAGGAGTATTACACCAAGCTGGTTCAGATCATTCAACAAGCTGTCAGTGAACGCCTGGCATACGAGGAGTTGATGCAGTCCGATTTGAAGCAGTTTATTGAAGCATACCGTTTCTTTCTTGCGGCCAATGACAAATTGGAATTTCACGCGCTTAGTGAAATTGTCAGGGCAGAGATAATCTTAGGTGATCTGCTGCCTGATCTCCAGGGGATGGATCTTCATGATTTTACGAGAGAATTAATGACTACAATCCGAACCAATTCAACGCCTTTTTTTGAAGAGCTGGAGGAGGCGATTCCGGACGAGTATTATGAAATTGGTGAGAGATGGATTGATAAGCTTGCCAGCCAGTTGGTGCACTATCTGCCGAGTGAAAACAGCCGGGAAAGTAACAATTCTGAAAGTGATGATACGGGCAGGTCCTTTGCTGATTCCAGTCCCAGGATACCAGACAATCCCTATAAGGAGTTCCCAGGATTTGACACGAAATCACCTCCCTTCCTGGAGGCTCCTTCAAACCTGGAGGACCTTTTCTCTATGGACATGAAAAATAATCCTGTCCCCCTGGACATGAAAAAATCAGGAGCGAAGGATGATTTACCGGAGCATCTCAAGGATATTGTGGCACAGTTAAGCGATATCACCAAAACCATCCAGAATGCCTCGGGACAGAAAGCTTATGAGGACACCCGCTCTGATATCCTTCTTGATGAATTGGTAAGCAATCCCTTTGCTGAGGGCTCCATGCAAGGCAGCAGTATGGAGGGAAATGAGGTTGAGGTGGACCTGGGTGACCTGGGTTCTGTAACGGGACAGGTATTCGATAAAGCACTTGAATTATCCTATGACCTGCCGGAGGTTGATAATCTGAGGGCAGAAGCCAATCCCATAGTTGATAAGCTGATGTCAGATTTATATCCAAATGCTGAAGAAATTCTGATCACGGAACGGATAAGATCCTCCGGGTGCATAGATCCGGGCAGATTGCCATATTATGAATTCTCGAACGCCATCCATAAAAGGTTCATTCTTGATCACCAGCTGAAGAAAGATGGCAGGTCCTTGATGCTCCTGGTCTGTGACGGATCCGGATCAATGAATTCGAAGAAATTCAAGATGTTGAGACTTTTGACTACAGCATGGCTCGAGTCAACAATGAAATCACCGATCCAGGTTATGGCAGGTATCTATAACGAGGGATCTGTCTCGCAGGGCCGGTATGGAGCTAAGTTGGAATGGATCTATCATCCAAGAAAGACAGTTTCAACATCCCAGGGGGAGGCTATACGTGCCGTTGCCAGTGTGCCGGAGATAGGGAGCGGGGGGCAAAAAGATGGATTGAGCCTTTCATACTGTCTCCAGGAAGCTGAATCAGTTGCCAGGGGAAATAATATCTACCTGGTCCATATTACGGATACCTGCTGGGTTAATTCCTTCGGGGCCGGGCTAACCCCTTATGAGGAAATTATATATGTGATCTCGCAGTTTAAAGAGAAGAGGAAGGACCAGTTGCATTATACGCTGGTTGGTCTGGCTACTGATACCGCAGGAAAAATTGATACTGTCGTAGATGAGTTTATCAGTCTTCCGGCTGAGGAATTGGAGAATCCCTATGCTGCAGCTAAAAAAGTTGCTGTTTACAGTAGTTCCATATTAAAGAAGCGGAGAACCGGTAATGTGAAAGTTTAGGGACTTGAGATTTTTGGATATCAAAAATATATGAATATGAAGAATTTTTATTCGGGTGATGATTTTGAATATTATCATGAATACCATGAAAGGCCAGGCCATGAGGAAAGCGAGCAGATGATCTGGCCTTTAGTTGATCATATAGATCATGTGGATGCCTTAAGATTGGATCTTTTCAATAATACCATCTCTATCAATAAACTCCAGGAATATAATGATCTACTGTTAAAACCTGTAGCCATAGGAAATAAATACAGAGACCAGACCATAACACTGGCAGATCAGGACATTGAAAGAAAACTGGCTCACGTGGGCCTCTGGGATATCAAACTGAGCATAAGAAGAGGCAAGTTGGGCTTTCCTAAATATCACTTCTGCGAGTACAGGGACTTTTATGGACGGAATTATGGTATTGTTTTGAACGAATATTTTGTAAGTGCTGATTATAAATTCACTGATTCAAGGTTTGCAAGGATTATATCTTATGGTCATGAAACAAATTTTATCAGAATGTCTTCTTTCAGGGATGGAGTTGACAAATATATAACAGAGAATATGCCGGAGAGGACTGATGCTGTTCTCAAGAAAGTCGGATCTTATTTTCTCCAGGGGGCCTGGCATGAGGATCAGCTTACCGCGTGGATTGTATCAGATGTATTGGGATTAGAAAAATTCAGTGAGGCTATTGAGATTATCTATTTTATCCTGGGATCTGATTTTACCGAGACAAGAGATTATTTTGATGATGATGTCGAGAAGTTCTTTACCGATGTTTATCCAAGAGAATCTTTATTGGGGATCGTCAAAAAAATTGAGCATTCAACGGCGGAGGATTTGCTTAATTTGGAACGTGTTGCAAGGGAATGGTACAGGTCACTCAATAATGCTTTCTCCGGTCTGCTAAAAGCTGAGGTCAGCTGGGGAGAGCTTAAGAAGATCCCTATGTATAAAATTATCTACTCGAATATTTATCGTTTAGACCTGGTTTTCCCATTAAAAAATCAGCAGGATACGATCATCAGGGATAACATTGAACGTATCGAGGAAATTTCCTCAAAGTTCATTGAATCCATAAATGCATAGCCCGGCACCGGACCTCATTTAATGAATGGGTAAAGGAAACTGGTGATAAATTCGAGGTTCCCGGATAAAGTTCTGCGTCCAGGTGCAAGGTATTATTTGTCTCCGTACTTTTCGATGAGGTCTTTCATTGAAATATAATGCTCGCCGGCTGTTCCATCACCGATCAGGATATATCCATTCAGGGATTTTGAATCACCTGCCTTCAATGGACCGACCGCCGGGTGGGAATGGATACAGTCGAGTCCGCCGGGATTCACATCCACCCTTGCAGCTTCTTCCCACATAAATGATATGCTTATCTTCCCGTCGGTACTTTCCCTGGCCACAAAACCGTCTTTTAAATGTGCACGCTGTATGGAATCAGTATTGTCATTATGGCCACCAACGGCATAATGATTATAATCACCAACCACTCCGGCACTGGTAATGGAGCTTATGCCGGCATCGGGACTGTTGACATAACTGTGCTCTCCGGTTGTATCCGAGAATGATACATTATCATCGGCGGGTGCCAGGCATACAGCAAGCTGTGTATAATCTGCCCAGTCAACCTGTCCGGAGTTCAAAACTTCCAGTTCAAGCATGATGGATGAGGCTGACAGGGGATTAAGTGTACATTTAAAATCCATACTCTTATTGCCGGCCCTTAGTCGGCCTGTGACCTGCAGGTTCCCATGCCTCTTTGCCAGCCACACTCCATCAATGGGGTCAGCAGCCTGGCTTCGGTCCAGATCCGAATCGAAAATGGCAAGTTCAGGGAACCAGAGATTAAAAGCATAACCTGGGTATTCATTGAATCTGAGGGTCAGGCAATATTTATCTTTCAATGCGATTTTTACCAGTTCTTCAGGGGATGCTGATCTGACCTGTGCTTCAGATGATCCTGGAATGGCCAGGTATAACAGGCTGGCCAGGCAAACTGATAGTGTCAATTTGTTTATACTGTGAGGATTTTTGATTTTCTTCGTCATGTAACCAGGCAATTTTAACCTATAAAATTATGCTTTTCCATGCGATAGCAATTAACATAACCGTTCTATTCAAGGTATTTGATATATCTTCCACAAGGTATTAACTTGCATTTAAGCAAAAAAACGGGGGACAATGATTATGAAATTAGAAGAAGCTAAAAGCAAATATGAACGGCAACTTCTTGGCAAACCCAATGTTGTCGGGGTCATGACCGGACATAAGGTAAGGGGAGGAGAGAGGATAAATGAATTAAGTATCGTCTGCCTGGTCGAGAAGAAACTTGCTGCAGAGACCATGCAGAAGAAGGAGCTGGTTCCCGTTACTATCCAGGATTTTCCTACGGATGTAATCCAGGTTGGAAAATTGAGGGCGTTTGACATTGATAAGAAGGCAAGGCACAGGCCCTGTCCCATGGGAACATCGGGAGGTCATTTGCAGGTAACAGCCGGCACAAACGGGGAACTGCTCAAAGACCGTAATTCAGGCAGGATATGCATCGGCACAAACAACCACGTCGGGGCCAACTCCAATGACGCCCGGATCGGTGATCCATATCTTCAGCCGGCAGTTTATGATGGGGGGCGCTATCCGGATGATGTGATCGGTCATCTGCTGAGATACATACCTATTGTTTTTGAAGATGAGCAGGGCGGATGCGGTACTGCCAGGGCTTTTAGCAGCTTCTTCAACTTTTTTACCAGGTTGATAGGCAGCAGGACGAGGTTGGTCTCTATCCTCAGATCCAGGCAGGATAACCTGGTGGATGCGGCAATGATCGAGGTGGCTGCACGGGATGTGAAATCAGACATCGTGGGAATCGGTGTGCCCAGGGGTACAAGGGAAGCCCTGTTGGATATGTATGTTCAAAAATCTGGACGGACCACCTGCCACACTACGGGAGGGATCATAACCGGTATTGATGCTACTGTCGGACCGGTGAGTTACGGTCCGGGTAAAAACGCCTACTTCAAAGACCAGGTCATCATCAGTAAAGAAGGATTCAGCTCAGGAGGTGATTCCGGTAGCCTGATACTCGATACAGAAGGTTATGCAGTTGGGAAGCTATTTGCAGGGAGCGAGACCGAAAATATAACCATTGCAAACCACATCCACCTTTATTTGGATCTACTGGAGGCTGACCTGGTTTTATAATTCCGGCTTATGGATACGCTGAGTAAGGCAAAGAAGATCAGGAAAAAATATGAAAAGATCCTGATGCGGAAAAAGGGCGTTGTGGGTTGTGCAGTGGGCTACAAACATGTCGCAGGAAAAAAAACCGATCAGCTATGCATCGTCTGCTATGTGATCGAAAAAATCCCTGAAGACCAGTTAGATGAAGGGGACCTTGTCCCCCCTGTGATCGAGGGTATCCCCACAGATGTTATTGAATCGGGTGGGATGAAGGCATTGTAATTTTGGGCAGGAAGAAAGGGGGTGAATTTAGGCTTTCCAGCTCCCGGCGGTCCCACTATTAGGAGATAATGCCAACCGGATCACAAAAAAGCCCCCAGCACAATCACCGGGGGCTTCAGTTCATTCAATATAACTTCCAATAATCATTTAATCGTTTAGTTCAGTAATTATTGTAAGTACCATTCTCCATGAGCCATCAGACTGACGTTCACACACATCCACCCATGCTTCTTTTGCATGAAGGGTATCACCTGATTCTTTTAGAATAAATGAACCTAAAAATGAACCTCTGACCGTAGCAAGATCACCTGAAACCCAAATTTTTTCAACCTTATTTTCCATGAATAGAATCGTATATTCATTATGAGATTGAAAAAGTTTGCCTATAGCCTCTTTACCTTCATAAATTCCTCCAATGTCAATTCGAATTGCATCTTCAGTGTAGTGATCCACATTTTTTAGATTGCCTGCCTTTGCATTCATATCCCATTCTTCTGCAGTCAACTTAATTAAAGCTTGTTCATCGGCTTCAATATCAATTTTTTCCTGGCATGAAATACTGCCAGCAATTAAACAGATGGCTAAAATTGAAAAGATGATCCTTTTCATGATTGATAAATTTTAGGTTTAAGAGTGTTATTTCTTTGCTCTGGTGTAGATATACTCGGTAACTTCAGCATCATCCCAGGTTTCTTTAATGCCTTTAGATTTGGCAATCACCTTGTATTTATCCGGTGTAATGAAGTCTATTTCATAAGATGTAAAAACATTCGTGTGATCAAAATTAAACCTTTTGAATATCAATTTATTATCAGATACAAATTCCCCCAAATATCTTCCTATCATACCATTAGAATATAAGATATACCAGTTCACTTTCCGATATTCCCCAGTAAATCCCATGATTCCAGTGCGGCTTGAATAAGTTTCCCCTTTGGCTTGCCAGTTTAAATTGGTTTCATATCCTTTGGCAAATGGGATAATCTCCCAAATTACTGTACTGTCCTCACCGATTTCTGTTATCCATTTACCGACAAATTGTTTCATCAATTCGGCCTGGTCAAGGTCCGTTTCAGAGGATTGAGCGTGTAAGTTCATAGAACAACAAAGAGCAATTAGAGATAAGGCAAAGATTGAAAAAATGATCTTTTTCATGATTAATGAATTTAGGTTTAATGATTGAAAAAATGAGAATGAATTTGAGAAGTGAGATATTGAGAAGTTGGAAGGTTAGATATCTAAAGTGAAGTTATGAAAAAAAATCAAGAGGCCAGTATTTTGTTGAGTACGGAGATGAAATTAAAGTTTTTTAAAACCGTATATAACCTTAGGAGATAATGCCAGCCGGATCACAAATTAAACCCCGACTAAATGCCGAGGCTTTTATTGAGTCTTTTCTTTAGTTTCATCCTCATCCTCATCGTCATCCACTTCGTCTTCATAGGATGTAGTATTAACAGTGGATAGATATACAATTTTCCATTCTCCATTAACTTTTTCAAGAAACCTAACATCTATATTCAATTCAACCAATGCTCCCTGCCTATCATACCAGTTTTCATCATAGACTGCCCAGGCACTTTCTGGGTAAACTTTAATTTTGTAATTTGAATTTTCAAATCTATATAGAAGTGTGTCAGGATTACCTTGAGAACCATCCTTAAAACCTGTAGCTATTCCTTCCCATCCAACAATATAATTATAACCCCATCCAACAATAAAATCATAATCAGCTTTTCTAGCGTTTAACCTTATGAAGGTTTTATCCTGCACATAGGTTGCAGCAAAGCGGTCATAATCATTGTCCATAAAGGCATTTGTTTCTTCCTCAATAACAGCTTTTATTGCTTCCTTTTCTTTTTCAATGTCAATTTCTTTCTGGCATGAACTACCTCCAGCAATTAACAATAAAATTAAAATTGGAAAGATGATCTTTTTCATAATCGATAAAGATATGGAAAAAGTTAAAGAAGCCGATTTTTTGTGGAGAACGGATAGTAAACTGTTATTAGTTAAACCGTATATAACTTTAGAAGATTACTTCCGCCGGGAAAGAAAGGAAGAAACTAATTCATAAAGAGTGCAAAGATCGGAGGTTCTGATTACCCTTGTCCGGAAATAAATCAATTATTGAAAATAATTCTTTGACAAGTATATAGCAATCGAATTGGGTGGACCAATATAAAATTCCCTCCATCGGCAATACTTGCTTGTTGACGTTAGTTGTTTAACTGACAATTGTAACAGTATCTACAGCCTGGAAAAGATGGGTCATTTTTCCGTTTTTTACTGTCCATACATGAGTGGCATTGGCTTTAAAAGGATTACCGGTGGCTTTATTTGTACCACAGTAATATCCTACCATTACCACTTTATCATCTGCTCCAAATATTTGTTTTACTTCAATATTGAATCCATCAAAGTAAACCGGGAGATTCATGATAACATTTGTCACTACTGCTTCGTGCCCCTTGAAAATGCCATCGCCTTTCACAAAAGGCATACCCTTGGATTCGTGCCACTCAATTTCGGGGTCCCATATAGCTAATACGGCCTCCAAATTACCAGTGGAAAAATCAGAATACCCTTGCTTAACTAATTCTACATTTGTCATAATAATACAATTTAATGGGAAAAGTTATATTAATAATAAAAGGGTGCGTTAATACCCCAGAATTGACAAACCTTAAATTCAAAATAAGGTAATTACTTTCCATTCACCTTCAATCTTTTCTAAATATTTATGCACTCTATTATCACTGGTCATTTCCTCTCCATCCCAAATACGTTCTAAGCGTTCGTCATGAAAAACAGATGCAAAATTACAATTAATATAAATGTCGAAATTTGATGCAGTGAATACCCTTATTTGATTCTCCGGTTTATCGAACCAACTCTTAAATCCTTCCTGATAAAAAACACTGACAGAATCCCAACCAACTATATCTTTTCTGACAATGTAAGGTGTATGTGCCCAGGTTGCTACACCAGCATCATAGTCTTTAGCTTTCAAAGCATCTAATGCAGCTTGAACAACTTTTCTAATAGCTTCCTTTTCAGCTTCAATGTCAATTTTTTCTTGACAATAAATACTACTGGCAATTAACGATAAGGCAAAAAATGAAAAAATGATCTTTTTCATGATTAATGAATTTTGGTTTTGTACTTATGAAAATTGGAAGTGAGAAATGGAATGATATCTGAGATGTGATATTGAGAAGTGGTATATTATAAATAAAGTTATGAAAAAATCTTGAAAGCCAAGTATATTGTTTAGAAGAGAGATGAAATTCAAGTTTGTTTAAACTGCATATAGTATTAGGAGATTATGACTTCCTGTAGATTTTGGACTCTCGTTTATCCGGCGGCCACCATATCGATCACCTGTACGGGACAGATGATCTTGCATGCACCGCAACCTGTGCATTTATCGTCTATGACACGGGGTAATTTGATCTGATCTTGGCTGTTCCTGATGATCTCGATTGCGTCATACTTGCAGTGATACCTGCATAAATCGCACTCCTTGAGTTGCTGGAGTAAACAGTCATCGACATCAATCACCGCAAGCGCCATGATGTGATCTTTTTTTTCTTCCAGAGAAAACCTTTCAATGGCTCCGCTTGG
>Ga0255055_10000290_pt1 | contig 39622 bp, 32 predicted proteins | sample JV7_2_27_MG_FD_188633 | JGI IMG/M metagenome (GOLD analysis project Ga0255055, IMG submission 188633) | Seawater microbial communities from Jervis Inlet, British Columbia, Canada - JV7_2_27 | ecosystem: Environmental > Aquatic > Marine > Inlet | place: Canada: British Columbia | collected... | reverse complement strand
ACCCGGCAGGGTCGCCAGCTGGAATTGCAGAGAACCCGTATAGGAGATGGTCGCCGCGCCGGCGCTCCCGGCCACGCCGAGCGCTAAGAAGCCGGCCAAGGCGATACCCAACAGCTTTCGCATCATCGAACTCCTCATCTGGTCCGAACCGTGGCTCGCTACGGGCTCTCCGCGGCGGGCGCGACCGCTCGGCCGCCGGAGCCGCTCCCCGAGAGCACTCCGATCTCTGCCCAGGGGGGGAAAGCGAAAACCGAACCCGAACAGCGCAGGCAGGAAGATCTCACAGCGTTCCCCTCCCGCTTTTTTTTCAGTGCAAGATAGGTGCCGCTTCGTGAAACGACCGAAGCTCAACGAAACCGGGCAGTTACAGCGCAGACAGCCAAAGAGTGAGCGGACCGAGGGGAAGACGAGTTCCACAAACGCGGAAAAAGTTTTCCATGGGTGAAAACCGCCTCACCCATACGAGGCATGCCTACCCACCCCCACACCCCGTCGGTCGGTCAGTTCTCGGGGCCAACGTGGATGCGGTTGGTGGCGAGCTCGAAGATTCGGACCGTCTCGATCGGCTCGTCCTCGCCGCGGAAGGTCGCGATCAGCGAGAAGTGTTGCGGCTCCCTTTCGACGGGCAGCCACGGTCCGAATCGGGTCTTCAGGACGTAGTAGGACGCCGGGTTCCGCTTCGCGTATTCCAGGATCTCGCCGGTGGAGCTCAAGTCGGGAATCTCCAGACCAGCGGCTTCCATGGCGGCTCGGACGTTGAGGCGCACCCCGGAGCGACGCTGGTTGCCGGCGAAGATCGACAGCATCGGTCTGCCGGCCCGGGCTGAATAGCTGCGCACGAAGTCTGCGTTGAACCAGTTGCAGACGATTCGCGCGTCATCCGGGAGACTCTCGAGCATCCACTGCAGGGCCCGTTCCTCGGACGCCTTGCTGGTCGGCGGCCAGTTGCCGAAGCCTCTGGCGTGAAGCACGTGATTGCAGAGCAGGGCAAAGGTCAACACCATCAGCGTCGACCGCGTGGCCAGGGGCCACCTGAGGGCGCCGGACTGGGTGGATGAGCCTCGCGATGCGGTGCTGCCCCAGCCGAGCCAGGCCAGCAGGCCACCCAGGAGGTCCACGATCATCCCAAGTGCGACCGCCATGGCCAGCGACAGGCCGTAGGCCGGCATGAGCAGATAACGATAGGTCCTCCCGGTGAAGGTCCGGAAACGAAACCCCATGAAGTCGCGCCGGCCGAGTTCGTCGGGGAAGACGTCCTCGATCACCAGCCGGTGGTGTGTATGGCAGCCGCGTGCTCCCTGGTGACTCTGCTGCCGGTGTCGGTGCTCGGTCTGGGAACGCGCGATGTGGCATTGATGGTCATGCTCGCGCCTCACGGAGTGGCATCGACGGGCGCGGTTGCCCTCTCCACGCTGATATTGTCCATGTTGCTGTGCAACAGCGCCATCTGCGCCTTCTCGCTGCTGACTCCGGCGGGGCGATTGCGGTGGCGCCAGGCGGCGCAGACCGACCTGCGAGACCGCGCATGACTCTGGCCTTCTCAGTTTCGGCCACTCCCTGCTCCATCGCCGAAGTAGGAGAACCTGGCCAGAAGCAGCTCGGCGAGCTCCCGCAGCCTGGCTTCCGCTCGAGACCTTTCCGCACGGGTCGGGGGCAGCTCGGTGCTGAGCCGGATCAGGAGTGCCCCGGTGGGCCTTCGCAGGAAGGAGCGATCCGCGGCCAGCCAGGCGCGGAGCACCTCCGTTCCGAGACCCTCGATTCCCTGGTACCAGTAGAAGCTGAGCACGCGGGTCGCCCGCGAGCGGGCGACCACCATCGCGCCTGGGAAGCCTTCCGGCCCGAACTCGACGAGCACGTGCTCCTCCGCTTCCCAACCGCGCCCGGAAAAGACGTTCTTGGGCGAGAGCATGCTCCGGCTGCGACTCAGGCGATCTTCGTAGCCCAGGAAGGCCGAGACCGTCTCGCCGCCGCGCTGATAGCGTCGGTAGCGCTGCCTCTGCAAGTGCACGCTCCCCAGGTATGCCTGGTCGGATTTCAAGGTCTCGATCGCCTCCCAGCCCCCGATCTCCCGGGGAAGACCGACCCGTGCGAACTCCCGCGACTCCGGCGGACTCCAGCGCGGCATCCAGATCGATGCGCCGAGCATCGACCCCAGCAAGAGGGTGAGAGCCACCGCGTGCTCGACCCTGCCGGAATGCCTGCTCTCCTGGCCCGCAGCTGCTGGATCCGGGGCTCTTGCGGAAGCCCCGCGGCCTCTCAGCCACCGCCGAAGTACGGCGTCGACCGCCCACAGAGCCGCGCCACCGCATAGGAAGAGCACTGCGCCCTGGAGGGCGTGCGTCGCCGACTCCTCCGACTCCGGGTACAGAACCACGGTGAAGACCCTCGCGGCATTCAGGCAGTAGGCAATCGCGCAAGCCGATGCGACCAGAAGGGCCAGGTGCAGCCGCCGCGCGGGGGAGTAGCAGACGAGACCTACCGCCAGCATGGTCAGCACCACGATCGATCGAAAGCCACTGCACGTCTCGATGATCTCGAAGCTCCGGTCGGCGAGGTAGAGCATGTCCCCCTCCTGCACTACCGGAGTTCCCGCGATGCTCACCAGCTGGGCGACAAGCTCGGCATTCCAGAGTTGCAGCGGGAACACGATCTGATTGGTGAGAACGCCCGGGATCGGAATCGCGAAGGCGAGAAAGAGGATGGGGAGGGTCATCTCTCCGCTGAACCGTGCGCCGAACAGGAGCAGTGCACTCCCGAGGCAGAAGGGAAGGAACGAGACCAGGAGCAGGTCGGGCGCCGCGACGTAGTGGGCCCACAGGAACAGCGCGAACCCCGTCCCCAGGAGCGGCAGCGCAAGGAGCGGCGAACCCTCCCTTCCGAGCGCCTGGGCCAGCCTTCCACGACGCTGGCAGAGCAGGAGGGCTGCGATCGCGAACACGATCTGAGGCGCCGTGTCTCTCACGCCGAAGAAGAACCACCCCACGTCGGGAAGACCCGGCGCGCTCGGGTCCCACCAGAGCAGCTCCCGGTAGGAGAGAACCGCGAGCGCGATGAGCGCGACCACCGACCCGACGAAGGGCCGGGAGTACTCGCGACTCAAGCGTCGATGGAGGCTTCTGGCCATTTCGCGTGGTTCATCTCCAGGAGAGCTCCGGATGAAGATACAACGACACATCCGCCCCTTCACGGCTGCGCGCGGCATGGCTGCGCGCTGTGGTAGGATCGCCGGCCTGGCGGAGCTGCGCGACGAGAAAGAGACCGGGCGGGCCTCATCGCCATCCGCCACGCGCAGCCTCTCGGAGCGAAACCCGGCCACAGTCGGCGAGAGGATCAGCGGACCCATGATCCATCCCTTCCGTTTCGGCGTCCAGCTCTCGGAGCTACCCGAGAGCGACTGGCGCGACCGCGTTCGAAGGATCGAAGCCCTCGGATACTCCTCGATCTTCTGGCCCGACCACTTTGGACCGCAGTGGGAGCCAGTGGCGGCGCTCGCCGCAGTCGCCGCGGTGACGGAGCGGATCCGGGTGGGATCGCTGGTCTACGACGTGGACTACCGCCACCCCGTCGTGCTGGCCAAGGCCGCAGCGACGACCCACCTGCTCTCGGGGGGCCGCTTCGAGTTCGGGATTGGAGCCGGCTGGATGGAGTCGGACTACGAGGAGGCGGGAATCCGCTTCGACCGGCCCGGCTTGCGCATCGAACGCCTCGAGGAGGCTCTGGCGATCATCCGGGGCGTGTGGACCGACGAGAAGACGAGCTTCGCCGGGAAGCACTACCGCACCGAGGCCGCGCAGCGCGCCGCGAAGCTGCCGGAGGGCTCCGTACCGCCCATCCTGATCGGCGGCGGTGGTCCCCGCCTCCTGCGGCTGGCCGGACGCTACGCCGACATCGTCGGCATCAGCGCCATGGTCGATCAGGGCAGAGTCACCCCGGAGACGGCGCGGGATGTCGCTCCGGACCGCGTGCTCGAGAAGATCGCGTGGATCCGCGAGAGCGCGGAGCAGGCGGGGCGCGACCCGGATGCCATCGAGCTCAACACCCTCACCTTCGTCTGCGCCATCACCGACGATCCAAAGCCTCTGCGCGAGGCCCTCGCGGGCAACACCGGCTTGAGCCCCGAGGAGGTGGCCAACTGCCCGCTCTTCCTCGCGGGCTCGGGCTCGGAGATCCGCGAGCGCCTGGAGCGACAGCGGGAGGAGACCGGCATCAGCTACGTCGTGATCCAGGGAAGCGACCAGAGCCTGGTAGAGCGCTTTGCCGAAGAGGTCGTGGCGCCGCTCACCGGGAAATAGTCACCGGGGGGGGGAAAGCGCCCGCGCCTGGAGCGAGAGTGGCACGAGGCGCCGAGGATCGAGAAGCTGAAAGCGTCGTCGCGGGGCGCTTGAAGAAGAGGGCCTCGGGGCGATACTCTGCATGCTCTCCCGCCCACCACCGCTCCCCCAGTGGGCTTGATCGAGGCTTCACCGGACGGCCCTCCCCGATCCGGGTCGCGGACGGAGATTCGAGCCGGTGTCGCGCATCAGCAGACTGCTGGCCCAGATCCGCCAGGATCGGGATCTGAGGGAGGCCATCCGTCACCACGAGGTCCTTCCGGGAAGGGATTCCCGCGTCGCCGCACCCGAGGGCTTCGATCTCTCTCCCCTGGAGCCGGTGTTGCGCCGCCGCGGGATCGAGGCGCTCTACAGCCACCAGGCCCGGGCCCTCGAGCTGCTCGCCAAGGGAAATGACGTGGTCCTGGCGACCCCCACCGCCAGCGGAAAGTCCCTGGTCTACAACCTGCCCGCCCTGGCCCGGGCCCTCGCCAACCCCGATGCGCGGGCCCTCTATCTCTTTCCGCTGAAGGCCCTGGAGCAGGATCAGCGCAAGGGGCTGGAGGAGGACATCGCCTCGCTGGCGTCCTCGGCGAGGCCGGTGAGCAATCTGCCCACGGTGGCGATCTACGACGGCGACACGCCGGCCTCCCGGCGCCGGAAGATCCGCGAGTCGCCTCCCAACGTGTTGATCACCACGCCGGACATGCTCCACATGGGGATCCTTCCCCATCACGCCAGCTGGGAGCGCTTCTTTCGCGGCCTCGAACTGGTGGTGATCGATGAACTCCACACCTATCGCGGCGTCTTCGGCTCCCAGGTCGCCCAGGTCCTTCGCCGCCTCGACCGCGTCACCGCGCACCACGGTGCCCGGGCCCAGATCGTCTGTGCCTCGGCGACGGTGGCGAACCCGGGGGAGCTGGCCCGCAACCTGGCGGGACGAGAGTTCCAGGTGGTCTCCAACAACGGCGCGGCCCGCACCCAGCGCCACGTGCTGCTGCTGAACCCCAGAGGCTCGCCCTACACGACGGCCGCACGCCTGTTCCGGATGGCGGTGCGCGATGGGCTGCGCACCATCGCCTTCACCAAGGCCCGGCGGATTACCGAGCTGATGCACACCTGGGTGATCGAGGCCGATCCGTCCATCGCGCCGGCCGTGAGCTCCTACCGGGCCGGCTTCCTCCCCGAGGAGCGCCGGGAGATCGAACGGAGGCTCTTCCAGGGAGATCTGCTCGGAGTGATCTCCACCTCGGCCCTGGAGATGGGGATCGATGTCGGCGGCCTGGACGTGTGTCTCCTGGTGGGGTACCCGGGCAGCCAGATCGCCACCTGGCAGCGCGCGGGACGGGTCGGGCGAAGCCGTGAGGCGCTCGTCGCCATGATCGCGCAGCCCGACGCCCTGGATCAGTACCTGGTCAGCCATCCCCGGGTGTTCTTCGATCAGGGCTTCGAGCACGCCGTACTCGACCCGCAGAACCCCGAAATCACCGGGGCCCACCTTCCCTGCGCCGCCGCCGAGATCCCGCTGCGGGAGAAGGAGCCCTGGCTTTCCAGCGATGCGATCAGGACCAGCCTCGAACGCCTGGAACAGGCGGGGACGCTTCTGCGCAGCGAGGCCGGAACGGAGTGGTTCGCATCCCGGCGCAACCCCCACCGGGAGGTGAACCTGCGCTCGACGGGCTCGAGCTACACCATCGAAGCGGGCGGATCCCGGGATTCGAAGCCCCGGATCGTCGGGTCGATCGGCTCCGCGAACGTCTTCGGGGAGTGTCACGAGGGCGCCATCTATCTGCACCACGGCCGTCAGTACCTGGTGACGAAGCTCGACAGGGAGGAGCGGATCGTATCCGTCGAGCCGGTGGATGCCGCTTACTACACCCGGGCGCTCACCGAGAAGGAGACCGAGATCCTCTCCCGGGAGCGCGCCCGCCCGGCTGGGAACTTCCGCCTCGTCCAGGGCCGCGTCGAGGTCACGACGCGCATCACCGGCTACGAGCGCCGCAGGGTCCGCGGTCAAGACCTGCTCGGAACGGAGAGACTCGAGCTCCCGCCCACCTGCTTCGAAACCACCTCGGTGTGGCTGGAGATGCCGGACGAGATCCCCAGGGCGATCCAGGCGACGGGCCGCCACGTGATGGGCGGGATCCACGCCGTGGAGCACGCGGCCCTGTCTCTCTTCCCGCTCTTCGCCCTCTGCGATCGACACGACGTGGCGGGCATCTCCTACCTTCGACATCCCCAGGTCGGCCGGGCGGCGATCTTCTTCTACGACCAGCATGCGGGGGGAGTGGGACTGGCGCCGAGCGTCTTCGAACGCATCGAGACGCTGCTCGAGACGACCCTCGAGCTGATTCGCGACTGTCCCTGCGAAGAGGGATGTCCCGCCTGCGTGCACTCGCCGAGGTGCGGAAGCGGAAACCGCCCCCTCGACAAGGAGGCGTCGATACGGGTCCTCGAACTCCTGATGGGACACGATGCGCTGCCGGCGATCGAACGCGACGCGGTAGAGCCCCCTCCCCGTCCCGACCGGCAGACAGCCGGATTCTCGGCGGACGCGCCGCCCCCTCGGCTCATGACCTTCGACCTCGAGACCCAGCGCAGCGCCGCCGAGGTCGGCGGCTGGCACAACGCCCATCTGATGCGCGTCTCACTGGCGGTGATCCACGACAGCCTCGAGCAGCGCTTCACGACCTTCTTCGAAGCCGATGTGAAACAGCTCCTGGAGCGCCTCGCCTGCGCCGATCTGGTGATCGGCTTCAACGTCCGCCGCTTCGACTACCAGGTGCTCCGCGGCTACACCGACGAAGACCTGTCCGCCCTTCCCACCTTCGACCTCCTCGACGAAATCCACGCCCGCCTGGGCTTCCGCGTCTCCCTCGCTCATCTCGGCGAGGAGACTCTCGGTGAGTCGAAGAGCGCCGATGGCCTCCAGGCCCTCGAATGGTGGAAAGAGGGACGTATCGACGAAATCGAGGAGTATTGCCGGCGCGACGTCGCGCTGCTTCGGGATCTCTTCGAGCACGCTCGCGAGCACGGACACCTGCTCTTCTGCAGTCGTCGCGGAGGGAGGGTACGCATCCCGATGCCATTGTCGGTGGACGAACTGGTGGAGAAGGCGCGCGCTGGGCGGGGCGGCGGTGCTCCCGCCCGTTGACCCGGGTCGAGCCGACGGCGAGCGATGGCGGCCCGGCTTGCGCCTTGGCCACTGCGGGTCAGTGGAGAGTCGGGTGCTGACGCAGCCGGCTATCGAGAAGGTCGAAGTAGAGCAGGACGAGAATGTACTGGAGCGAGGGCGCCAGGCCGGCGATGTAGTCCCGTGCCGCATTGGCGTCGCCGAGCTTCATCACGTGGCGAATCACGAAGTGGATCTCTTCGAGGCGACCCGCTAGCGCATGGCGAAGGCCATCTGCGTCCTGCCGGTAGGCCTCGGCGATCGTCTCGGTCTCGAAGAGCAGGTGGATTCCCCGCTCGCCCACCTCCATCAGCAGGTCGGTGTTCATTCCCACACCAGCCTTTCTGCCCCTTCCCCCCTCTCTCATCGGCCGGTTCGGCCCGGGAGTTGAACCCACGCCTTGCAGAACCCGCAGCCCTTCCGGGAAGCACTGCGCTCGGCTTGCCTTCGCCGTCCGGGCATGGTGCGAAGCGCCGGCTAGATTCTCCCCCGATGCTGCTCCAACTCGACGGAATCTCGAAGAGCTTCGGGGATCGCGTTCTCTTCGCAGGCGCCGATCTCACCGTGAACGCCGGCGATCGCGTCGGCCTCGTGGGCCCGAATGGCGCGGGCAAGACCACGCTGCTCGCCATCGCCGCCGGCGACGATTCCCAGGACAGCGGTCGCCGCAGCTTGGCGCGCGGGGTGCGCGTCGGGATGCTGAGCCAGGAGATCGACCCGACCCAGCGACACACGGTCCGCGAGGAAGCCGCATCCGCGCTCCGCCGTCTCGACGATCTAGAGCGCGAGCTCCACGAGCTCGAGGAGCGCATGGCCATGCTCGGTCGCGACGGCGACGAAATCCCCCGAACCCTCGCCGAGCGCTACGACCGCATCCACGGGAGCTTCAGCGCGGAAGGCGGCTTCGAGAAGGAGTCGCGCATCGAGCGGGTTCTGGCAGGCCTGGGCTTCGATCCCGACGACAGGGGACGCCCGCTTTGCACCTTCAGCGGCGGATGGCTGATGCGGGTGGAGCTGGCCAAGCTGCTGCTCTCGGAGCCGGATGTCCTGCTCCTGGACGAGCCGACCAACCACCTGGACCTACCCTCGATCCGGTGGTTCGAAGAAACTCTCGCCGAGTTCAAGGGCGGCGCGATCGTGATCTCCCACGACCGCACCTTCCTCCGGCGCCACGTCGGAAGGGTCGCCGAGCTCGAAGGCGGGCGCTTCACCGTCTACCAGGGGGGCTACGACCGTTATCTCGCCCTGCGCGAGGCGCGACGGGAGGAACTCCAGGCCAGGAAGCGCACTCAGGACCAGAAGATCGCCGCAGCCGAGCGCTTCATCGAGCGCTTTCGCGCCAAGGCGACCAAGGCGAGCCAGGTCCAGAGTCGGGTGAAGGCCCTCGAGAAGCTCGAGCGAGTCGAGATCCCGCCCGTCTCACGCCGCAGGATGCGGCTTCGGATCCCGGCACCCGAGCGGGCGGGCGCAATCGTCATGGAGCTCGACGGCGTCTGGAAGAGCTACGCGGAGACCCGGGTCTACGAGGGAATCGATCTGCGCATTGCGCGCGGGGACCGGGTGGCACTGGTGGGACCGAACGGTGCCGGGAAGTCGACTCTGCTGCGGATCCTGGCCGGTGTGCTGCCCATCGACGCGGGCCGGTGGATCCCCGGACACAGGGTCAAGGCCGCTTTCTACGCCCAGCACCAGATCGAGGCGCTGACGGAGACCCGCAGCGTCCTGGAAGAGCTCGAGAGCGTCGCGACGACAGACGATCACGCTCGCCTGCGCAGCCACCTGGGCGCGTTCCTGTTCTCCGGGGACGACGTGGAGAAGAAGGTGGCGGTGCTCTCGGGCGGCGAGAAGGCCCGTCTGGCCCTGGCGAAGATGCTGCTCCGACCCAGCAATCTGCTGGTGCTCGACGAGCCCACCAACCATTTGGACCTGGAGGCCTGCGAGGTTCTGGAAGACGCTCTCCAGCAGTACAAGGGGACGCTCGTCCTGATCACCCACGATCGGTCCTTCATCAATGCCCTGGCCACCCGCGTGGTCGAGGTCAGGTCCGGACGCCTGCGCGAGTTCATCGGCAACTACGACGACTACCTGCGAAAGACCGCAGGCTCCGACCGGGCGCCCGCCAACCGGGGGACCGTGCCGGGCCATGGGCGGCGAGAGGCCGAGCCGGGAGCTGGCGCAGAGCCCGCCACGCCCTCGCACAGGGAGCAGCGACGGCTGGAGCGGGAGCGGCGCAAGGCCCGGGAGAAGGCGGAGCGTCGCGTGCAGGTCATCGAGGCGGCGATCCTGGAGAAGGAGAGCGCCGTCGAAGCCCTGGGATGGAAGCTCGGCGATCCCGAGATCCATCGCGACGGCGAGCGCGTGCGAGAGCTCGAGAGCGAGCGCGATGGGCTGCGCGAGGCCATCGAGGACCTCTACCGGGAATGGGAGCGCCTCGCTGCCGAGATCGAGAGCCTCGATCAGGCGCCCGATTCCTCGTCGTGAGCGCGGTCGTCGACTCCGGGCCATTCGCCGCAACAGCCCCCGCAGTAGGCGACGTGGGCGCCGACCGGCGATGCGTTGACGGGCGTACCGCTCGTCCTTAGTCTCAGGCCGTGCCCGGGTGGCGGAATTGGTAGACGCGCATGGTTCAGGACCATGTGGCCGCAAGGCCGTGCTGGTTCGATTCCAGTTCCGGGCACCAGATCTCCTGCAGCACGGCCGCGCAGTGAGCCCGTAGGGCGAACGAAGCGGGCGCCCGCCAGACGGGCCGTGCTGGTTCGATTCCAGTTCCGGGCACCAATTCTCCGCCTTCTCGGTCGCTTGAGCACCCCGCGGGACTGAACCGCACCCGGGAGGCGGATGGTCTCTCGTCCCGCTCGGCCGCTTTCCCCCCACGACCCTTTCATGAACCCGCCTTGACCGGATCCACCTCGAGCCTAGGTTTCGGGAAACCCCGGGGGCTTTGTGTCCAAACACGACGAGAAGAAGTGGGTATCGGTGGTGGGCGAGGAGGGGGTCGAAATCCCGGTGATTCTGCCCGTGCTGCCGGTTCGCGATGCGGTGGTCTTTCCCGGAATGAACGTCCCGCTGGTGATCGGCCGTCCGGCATCGCTGGCCGCCCTGGAACAAGCCGGCCAGGGGGGATTTCTGGTGGTGGCGACTCAGAAGGACCCGACCACGGAGAATCCCGGCCTCGAGGATCTCCATCCCGTCGCCTGCATCACCCGGATCTTGCGGATCGTGGATGCCCGCCGCGAGGGAAAGCAGGCCATCGTGATGGGACTGGTGCGGACTCGCATCCGCCTCGTCGAGAGCGCGGGGACGGCACTCCTGGTGCACGTCGATCCCCTCTCCGAGCCGCCGGAGGATGAGTCCGAGATCGAGGCGATCCGCCAGCATGTCGTCCAGTTGGCCCACCGGGTCATCGACCTGCGAGGCGACTACCCCGACGAGTGGAAGGGGATCGTCTCTCAGCTCCCCAGCGCCGGGCTGCTGGCGGACCTGATCGCCTCGAACATCGCTCTCCCCCCCGACGAGCGGGTGGAGTTGCTCGCGGAGGCGAGTCCGGGCAAGCGCCTCCGGCGGGTGGCCCGACATCTGGAGCGGGAGATCACCATTGCCGAGACGCAGCTCGCTCTCCAAGGCGATTCCGACGACGACCAGATGGACCCGAAGCACCGGGAGCGACTGCTCCGCCGCCGCATGCGCGACATCCAGGCGGAGATCGGAGAAGGCGACGCGGGAGAACGGGAGGCAGACGAGCTGCGCGAGCGGATCGATGCCTCGGAGCTGCCCGCGGAGGCACAGGAGCATGCCGAGCGGGAGCTGCGTCGCTTCGCCGCCCTCCCCCAGCATGCCCCCGATCGCCACCTGATCCGGACCTATCTCGAGTGGATGGCGGATCTTCCCTGGTCCAAGCAGACCGAGGACCACCTGGATCTCAAGGCGGGCCGCCAGATCCTGGACGAGGATCACCACGACCTCGAGAAGGTGAAGGATCGAATCCTCGAGTATCTGGCGGTGCGAAAGCTGGCTCCCGACGCCAAGGCTCCGATCCTGTGCTTCGTGGGTCCTCCCGGGGTCGGCAAGACCTCCCTGGGTCGTTCGATCGCCCGGGCCATGGGCCGGAACTTCGCACGCGCCTCCCTCGGCGGAGTCCGAGACGAGGCCGAGATCCGCGGGCACCGCCGCACCTACGTCGGCGCCATGCCGGGTCGGATCCTGCAGAGCCTGCGGCGTGCCGGCTCGCGGAATCCGGTCTTCGTGCTCGACGAGATCGACAAGCTCGGAGCGGACTTCCGCGGCGATCCCTCCTCGGCGTTGCTCGAGGTCCTGGATCCGGAGCAAAACTGCACCTTTAGCGACCATTATCTCGAAGTTTCCTTCGACCTTTCTCGGGTCCTCTTCATCGCCACGGCGAACACGCTGTCCACGATTCCCCCGGCGCTGCTCGACCGCATGGAGGTGATCGAGCTGCCGGGCTACACGGATCGCGACAAGCTCGTCATCGCGCGCGATTTCCTGATCCCGAAGCAGCTCGATAACCACGGCCTCACGCCCGAGAGGGTGACCGTGGCCAGCGAGGCCGTGGACAAGGTCGTCCACGAGTACACGCGGGAAGCCGGGGTCCGAAACCTCGACCGGCATTTCGCCACGCTGCTCCGGAAGGCCGCCGCTCACATCGCCGCGGACGGAGAAACGGCGACCCTGCACGTCGATGTGGACTTCGTGGGAACGGCGCTGGGCGCGCCGCCGCACCTCCCGGAGACGGCGGAGCGCACGACGCTGCCCGGTGTCGCGATCGGACTCGCTGCCACTTCGCAGGGCGGCGACATCCTCTTCATCGAGGCGACCGCGATCCCTGGGGGCGAAGGGGTTCGGCTTCGTCTGACCGGACAGCTCGGTGAGGTGATGCGGGAATCCGCCGAAGCGGCCCTCTCGTGGGTCCGCGCAAACGCGCAGGAGTACCACCTCGAGTCACCAGTCCTGACGGCTGGGGAGATCCACCTCCACGTCCCCGCCGGAGCTGTCCCCAAGGACGGTCCCTCGGCCGGCGTGGCGCTGGTGACCGCGATCGTCTCCATCCTCTCGGACCGCCGCGCCCGAGGAACGGCCGCGATGACCGGGGAGATCTCGCTGCGCGGACGGGTGCTCCCGGTCGGAGGAATCAAGGCCAAGGTGCTGGCGGCGGCGCGCGCCGGGGTGACTACGGTGCTGATGCCGAGGCGCAACGAGAAGGACCTGATCGAGGTGCCCCAGGAGGTGCTGGAGAAGCTGGAGATCGTCTGCATCGACAGCATCGACGAGGTGCTGGATCGAGCCTTGGAGAGCGCTCCCGCGGCAAACGCCTGATCTCTGCCGAGCGCTCTAGCCTGCGTTTCTCACCGGGTCGCGGCGCCCTTTCCGGGCCGGAGCTGTCCCATCGCTCGATCGACGGCTCGCACCTCGGTGAGAAGGCGTTCGAAGTCCTGGTAGCCGAGCTGACTCGGCCCATCGCAGGGAGCCGAATCGGGCGTCGGGTGCACCTCGACGAAGATGGCATCCAGCCCCACGGCGACCGCCGCCCGCGCCAGGGGCGCCACCATGGTGCGATCCCCATCGCTCGACGCATCACCGGGCTGCCGTCGCTGCACGGAGTGAGTCGCGTCGAAGCAGACCGGTGCGAACTCCCTCAGTTGGATCAGGCCGCGCATGTCCACGACCAGGTCGTCGTAGCCGAAGGTGGCTCCCCGCTCCGAGACGAGGGCCCCGCCGGTCCCGTAGGCGGTCACCTTCTCGACTGCGTGGCGGATGTCGAGGGGCGCCATGAACTGGCCCTTCTTGATGTTCACCGGCTTCCCGGTGGCTGCACAGGCGACGATCAGATCGGTCTGCCGGCAGAGGAAAGCCGGCACCTGCAGGCAATCGGCGATCTCGGCGGCGGGCTTGGCCTGGCCCGGCTCATGAACGTCGGTCATCACGGGCATCTCGGTCTCGGCCGTCACCCGCGCCAGAACGCGCAGGCCCTCGTCGAAGCCGAGACCCCGGTAGGAATCGAGGCTCGAACGGTTCGCCTTGTCCACGGACGCCTTGAACACCACCGGAAAGTCGTGTCGCGCGGCGATCTCGCGAAGCTCGTGGGCCACCGTCAGCGTCGCCCCCTCGGACTCGATGACGTTCACGCCCGTGATCAGCACCAACGGCGCCCCGTCCCCCACGGGGATATCGCCAATCCGCATGGACACCCTCCCGTCCAGAGCCGCTTTAGATAGCGCCCCTAATTGTCGTCCGCCTCCACCACCGCCCGGAGGTCATGGAGGAAACCCGGGAGTGCAGAGGTAACGCGGTTCCAGTTGGGGATCTGGGGGGCTCCCATCGGATCTTGGACGAAGCTCAGGCCCGCCACGCGAAGGCCGTTGGAGAAGGTCTCGACGGCGAGCTCCTCTTCGTGTCGATCGAATTCCAGCCCGTTCAGGGCTGCATCATCGTTGTAGCGGGCCACGGCGTCCTGGGCCAGGCGGACGTAGGCGACCCGGAGAGAGTGGAGGAAGCCGGCGTCGAACTGGACGCCGTAGCTGGCCAGATTTCGGATCAAGGATCCCCCGATATCGGCGACCATGCGGTGTAGCCCCTGCGAGACGTCGTGCTCGCAGAGATCCTGGTGCTTGTGGTCGTAGTTGTCGACGAGCTCGACCTGACAGATCCGCTTGAGGGAGCAGTTTCGATAGACCTCCGCCAACATGCCCACCTCGAGGCCCCAGTCGCTGGGGATCCGGGTGCTGCGTGCGAGGTCGGTGGTCATCGCGCACTCCCCCGCCAGCGGGAACCGGAAGGAGTCCAGGAACTCGAGCAGGGGAATCGAGCCGAGCACCGACTTCATGGCCCGCAGCAGCGGGGTCATGAAGAGGCGGGAGACCCGACCGTAGAGACGGTCGGCGACGCGCCCGTAGTAGCCCTTGGCGAACTCGTAGCTCAGGTTCGGATTCGCGATGGGGAAGCACAGGCGGGCGAGCAACTCCCGGTTGTAGTCGCGGATGTCGCAGTCGTGAACGGCGATGACCCGCGAGAGGTTCGAGGACAGCACGTAGCCGAAGGCGATCCAGGCGCTCCGGCCCTTCCCGTCCTCGCCCGCATCGAGGCCCTCACTGGCCAGCCGGCCGTAGAGTTCCTGCATCCCGGGCCCACCGTTCCAGAGCAGAGTCACCGGCTCCCCGGCCATCGTGCGCACTCCCTCGAAGGCCGCGCACATCTCCTCGAACTCGTCCCGCCGCTCGGTTCCCGAGACGCTGACCACGACCTGGCGCAGGTACTTGACGGACTTGAGCGCATCGATGATGCCCTTGAGCGCCACGTCCCGAAGCTCCGAATAGAGACAGGGAAGCACGAGGGCGATGGGCCGCACCCATGCGTGGGCGTAGAGCTCCCCCTCCAGACGGGTCAGATCCGGTCGCCCGAGGCGGTGGAGCGTCGTGATCACCCCCGTCTGGTGGAAATCCGCCATGGGCGGAAAGTCGCACCTCGGGACCCGGAGGGCAAGTTCCAGCCACCCCCGCGGGCACGGCGAGTCGTGAAGTGTGGTGCTATCGGCGGCCGCAGTAGCGAGCTGGTGAGAGATGCAGGCTAGATGCTGGGATAGCTCTCGCAGTTCTCTTCCAGGAGTCGAAGCGCAGAGGGGTCGATCTCGAGGAAGGCGAGGCCGATGTCGCTGCTGATGGGGTCGATCTCGGTGACCCAGCAGACCTCGGCAACGGCGACCACGGTCTGCTCGCCAACGTTGAAGGTGACGCGGATCGTGTCGCCGAGCTCCAGCTCGCATCCCACCGCTTCGAAGCGGATGCCACCAGTCGAGACGTCCTTGCTCACGGCGAGTCGTTCGCCGGAATAGTCGACCGGGGCAAAGGAGATGACCTGGTCCGTCGCGAGCCGGGGGAGCTTTCGGCGCTCGCGCATGTCTCGTTCCATCCGTTTCCGCCCCTGTCGATGGCCTCTGCGTCCCGACGAGAGCGGGACGGGAAGACCCTTCCTGTTTCGGCGGAGCGCCGGGGCCCCTTGAGCCGAAGCGGGGGTCTCCCGTCAGCTGTCGGATGGGAACAGGTCGAGCTGCCGGTCCTCGCGGCGCGAACGGATCAGCGAGGCGACCGCGAGACCGACCAGGCGCACCGGGCGAATACCGGCCTGGGTTCGCCCCAGCAGATCCGCGGCCAGCGCGGCGAGGTCCCGCGAGGCAGCCACGGGGCGGACCAAGGTGCGGCTGCGTGTGGTCTGTTCCTGGTCCGCGTAGCGGAGCTTCAGAGTCACGCGTTTGGCCGCCAGGCGCTCCAGGGCAAGGCCGCCCTCGAGGCGCTGGGCCAGTTCCTCGATTCGCTCCCGGATCACCGGCAAGTCCAGCTCGTCCGAATCGAGGGTCGACTCCTGGCTGAGGCTCCGGGGGTGGGGGGCGGCCCGGAGGCGAGACTCGTCCCGCCCCTGGGCGTAGCCCAGGATGGCGAGCCCGTGGTTGCCCAGATGCTCTTCCAGCACCTCTCTTCCGAGCGCGGCGACCTCGCCCACCGTGTGGACCGAGAGCTGCGAGAGCTTCGCCTCCGTCTTGGCGCCGACACCGGGTAGCCTGGAGACGGGGAGCGGCGCCAGAAAGCTCGTGACCTCCCCGGGGTCAATGCGGAGAATCCCAGTGGTTTCAGACTCTTCTGCTGCAATCTTCGCGAGAAACTTCACAGGAGCGATGCCGACCCGCAGCGGAAGGCGAAGCTCCTCGCGAACCCTCTCTCGCAGGCGCATTGCCAGGTCGTCCGCGGACTGCTCCCGTCTCCTGGGCTCCAGGAAGGCAGCATCGAGCCCCGCTGGCTCGATCCGATCGGTGAGCCTGCGGAAGCAGGCCCGGAGGCGGGAGGCGACGTCGCGGTAGTGGCGCATGTCGGTGCGCAGCGCCCGTCCCTGGGGGCAGCGCTCCAGGGCCTCGCGCATCAGCATCCCGACCACCACACCGCGCTCGAGCGCGTCGGGAGTCGCCGATTGCACCAGACCTCGCTTGCGGGGATCGCCGCCAACGATCACCGGGCGGCCAGCGAGCCCCGGATGGGCCACCCGCTCCACCTCCGCGTAGAAGCCCGGAACCGTGGCGTAGACCAGCATCGTCAGGGGCTCGGCTCGAGCTCGAGCCTGGCGGCTGCGCTCCCCTCGAGAACCAGTTGATTGGTCGAGAGGAGCGTCGGCCGGCCTTTGCGCCACCCGACCAGCCCGTCGGTGCCGTGGGGGTGACCTGGGTGCTCGGACTGCCCGGGTGCCAGGGAGGTGAGCGCCTGGTCCAGGTCCGCCGTGTCCACGATGAAGCGGTAGCCGGAGACGACACGGGTGTCGAAGGACTCGAGGGGTTGGTACTCGGCGATCCGCACGCTTGCGCCATCACCGTCGTAGGGAAAGGGACCGAAGCCATCGTCGCGGCCGGCCCACCCCTCCCGCCAGAGGGGTGCGAAGCGGAGCGTGTGCAGGCGTCCCCATGTCCATTTTTCCCGGTTCGCCCCCAGTCGGACGGACATCCGGATCCAGGTGTCCCGCAGGCTGCTGCGCACCGCCTCGCGAACCGACTCCGGGTCGGACCAGCCTTCGCTCTCACCGCGCCCCTCCTTCGCCGCGAGCAGCGTCTGATGGAGCAGGTGGGTGGGGTTCGACCGGCCGAGGGCCAGGTATCGCCGCAGCAGCTCATCCCCCATCTCCGGCTCGAAGACGGCGCGAAGCAGGACGTCGAGAAACACGTGATACACCGCCGCACCGACGCTCTGGGACGATGCCCTCCCATCCCATTGGCGAAGCGTCCCTGCCACCTCCCGGGCTTCGGTTGCCAGGAATCGAGGGTCGCCCGCGAGTGCCAGGGCCGCCTCGACGAGCTCCCCGGCCCCCTGGGAGAGCACGTCTCCCTGGACGGACACGAGGCTTCGCACGTTCGCGGGGCCCGACCGCGTGTGACTCTCCAGCAGCGAGGCGATACGCGTGGCGCGCTCGCCGGTCCGCCACAGGAACTCGATCTCCGCGCCTTCGGCGCCGTGGGTCGGATCTCCATCGGAGGCGACGATCCAGCGGTCCCGCTTGCCCATCTCTCGTCGCGGAAGGTCGCCGAAGGCGATCCGCCGGGTCCAGTGATAGGCCCGATCCCGGCCGGGAACCGGAACCAGTCCCGACGGAAGCGAGCGCCCGGGGAGGAAGCCCGCCATCTGAACACCCGCGGATCCCTCCGCATCCGCGTAGACCACTGCCAGCACCGGCTCGTGGTGAGTGGCCAGGGCGTCGCGAAGCTCCGCCGCACTCCTGGCGCGCGCCGCCGCCATCATCCCCGCGATTCCTGCGCTCGGAAGGGCGCCGGTCCAGCGGATGGCCAGCGGCTCGTGGGCCTGCTCCAGCAGATCGTTCACCAGGGGTCCGTGGCGGGTCTCGCGGACCTCCAGCAGCAGGGGCTCCGCATCCCGGATCTCGATGATCTCCTCTCGATGCCGGAGCTGCTCCCAACGCACCCCATCGTGGTAACGGGAGGGATCGTTCGGGTGCAGGGACTCGACGAATAGATCCGACACCACCGCCGCGGCATGGGTGGACGCCCAGGCGACCCCCGGCGTGAAGCCCGTCCACACGACCGGGACGCCCGGTAGCGTGAGCCCAGCCACGTTCACCGGTCCCCCCTGGAAATGGGCCTCGTAGAAGTGCGCGGGCGCGGTGGGCGCGAAGTGGGAATCCGCGGCGAGCAGGGGCGAACCGCTCGAGGAGCGCCGCGCCCCGACCACGAACGCGCTGCTTCCGACGCTGCAACCGAGAAGGCCCATCGCCCGGCGGAGGGGGTCGGGGGTGTCCAGAGCGACCGACGAGCCTTTCGGCGTGCGCACGGCGTCGATGCCGACGCCGGCGGGAAAGAAGCGTCGGGCGCCGAAGCCTCCGAAGCGCTGGATGAACTCCCGCATCACCACGATCTCTTCGAGCGTCCCACCGAGCGCCCAGGAGTAGAGCTTCAACAGGGCCAAGCTGTCGCTCGGCGTCCAGGGATCCAGGGGCGCCCCCCAGACCTCGATGGCGCGCGGCGGCCCGACTTCGCCCGCGGCGATCCGCGCGATCCTCGCGTTCACACCAGCGCTGTAGGCCTCGAGCAGGGCACGAACGCCCTGGGGCAGACGGCGGGCGTCCACTTCGGCGTGAAGACCCAGACCCAGGATGCGGGCGCGGCGGTCACTGGGGACGCCGCGCTTTCCCAGAATCTGGGCGGTGCGGCCGCGCGCGACCCGGTTCAGCCACACCATCTGCGTGAGGCGATCCTGGGCATGGACGAAGCCAAGGCCGAAATAGGCATCCCGCTCGCTCGCCGCCTCGATGTGCGGCACTCCGCGAGCGTCGCGGAGCACCAGCATCGATGCGCGGAGGTCCGCCACCTCGAGGCGACCGTCGCTGGTGGGATAGGCTGCCCGAGCCGCCCGCCGGGCATCCAGCAGGTAGAGGCCGAGAACCAGCATCGCGCAGAGGGCGCCCAGGGCCGTCCCGCCGGCCAGCCAGCGGGCGGTCGTACGCGGTCTGCCGCCTCGATCCACCTCCCCCCCGATCTGCGTACGTCGGGAGCATAGTCGCTGAGCCCCTTCGGAGGCCATCCGTCGCGAAGTGTCACTGAGCGGTGAAGCGACCCCGCGCGAGATCCCACGCGGAGGGCCGCAGGCGAGACCTTCTGGAATAATCGGGCGCGGTGGGTACATTGCCGTGAGGCACCTCGTCTCTGGAGGACACGATGCCCGTCAAGGTCGGAATCAACGGGTTCGGTCGGATCGGGCATCTCTCCACCGGCGGCGGCGCCTCCCTCGAGTACGTCCAGGGGCTCACGCTCCCGGGTGTCGCAGCACTGGAGCTCTGAGCATGCGCCAACCGATCCTGGCAGCGAACTGGAAGATGCAGAAGACCACGGGTGAGGCCGAGGCCTTCGTCCGCAGCTTCCTTCCCCTGGTGAGAGATGCCAGCGCGGTGGACGTGGTGATCGCACCTCCGTTCACGGCGCTGGAGCGGGTCGGCGCGGCGCTCCGGGGCAGCGGGATCGCCCTCGCCGCGCAGAACGTGAACGCCGAGGAAGAGGGCGCATTCACCGGCGAGATCGCCCCGCGGATGCTCGCGGATCTCGGCTGCGACTATGCCATCGTGGGCCACAGTGAGCGGCGCACCCTATACGGCGAGACGAACCAGATCGTCGCCGCCAAGGCCGCCGCCCTGTTCGCCCACGGCATGCGCCCCATCGTGTGTGTGGGTGAATCTCTCGAGGAGCGGGAGAACAAACGAACCTTCGCGGTGATCGACTCCCAGATCGAAGAGAGCCTCGCCGAGGTCCCCAGAGAACGAGCCGCCGAGATCGTGGTCGCCTACGAGCCCATCTGGGCCATCGGCACCGGCCGCACCGCGACTCCCGAGATGGCCCAAGAGGTTCACGCGGTGATCCGAGAGCGGCTGCGCGACCGCTTCGGCAAAGCTGGCGATCAAATCCGCATTCAGTACGGTGGTTCCGTGAAGCCCGACAACGTGCGCGATCTGATGGAGCAGGCGGACATCGACGGGGCGCTGGTCGGCGGCGCGAGCCTGAACCCCGAAAGCTTCGCGAAGATCGTACACTTCGATCAGCACGGAGGCTCCCGATGACGATCTTCCTGACCGTTCTTCACGTGATGGTGTGTGTGGTGCTCATCGTGGTGGTGCTGCTTCAGCGCGGCAAGGGCGCGGAGATCGGCGCGGTCTTCGGAGGCGGCGCGGGCTCCACGGTGTTCGGCAGCCGCGGCGCTGGAAACTTCCTCACCAAGCTCACCACGGGTGCCGCGATCATCTTCATGCTGACGAGCCTGACCCTCGCATACTTCGCCCAGGAGGGGAGCGAGAGCACCCTCTTCGAAGAGGAGCAGCAGGAGACAGCGACCGAGGAGGAGACTTCGCCGTTTGCGGAGATCCCGTCTCCCGCCGAGGAGGAGAATCCCTAGGGGGTTCGTTAGACTGCTTCGCCCAGTGCGGCAGTGGCGGAACTGGTAGACGCACCAGCTTGAGGGGCTGGCGGGCGCAAGCTCGTGGAGGTTCGAATCCTCTCTGCCGCACCACTCCGAACCCCTGCGAGTAGGGACGTTCCTTGCGGTTCAGTCGCCCTGGCTCAGCACGCCCGACTGCAGCCGGCGGATCCAGCGGCGGTAGAGCTCCGCGGAGTGGGCGCCCACGACGAATGCGTCGCTTCCCGCAACAGCGGTGGCGGGCACTCCGGTGACACCCCGCCGGACCGCCTCCTCGTGCTGCTCCAGGGTCTCGTTCAGGAGCGCCGGGGCCTCGCTGCGCGCGAACTCCGATTCGGGGAGGCCCGCCTCCCTCCAGATGGCGCGAAGGGTCGCCGCGGCGGTGATGTCGCGACTCTCGCCGAAGTAGGCGCGCATCAGTCGATCGTGGATCAGGCGAAAGCTGTCACCGCCCAGCGACGCGGCGGCCTTGGCGACCCGATGCGGCGGTACGCTGTGGGAGGGCGGTCCATCGCTGCTCTCCCAAACCCGGAAAAAGGGAGCGTCGGGCTCGGCCGCCGGCCGAAGCCAGGACTGCGTGTAGCGGACGAACTTCTCCAGATCTCGCTCCTCACTGGGGCGGGGACGCAGCAGGAAGCTCCGCCACTCGATTTCGAGCGAAGCGCCGAACTCCTCCTCCATTCGCCGCAGGCGGACCGCCGCGTTATAGCACCACGGTCAGAGGTAGTCGGAGTAGGTGATCAAGCGTACCGGCTCCACGCTCGCCCCCCTCGCCGGCGAAGCCCGCACCCGCTCCCGGCGCGCATCCCCCGCGCCGTCCGGTGCGTATCCCCTCCGGGGGAATGAACCCTCGGCCCGCAGTCTATCCCCGCACCTCCGACAGGCCAAGCAGCCCGCGGGGGCACCGAGTCGCGTGAATCTCCCGCGTACCCATTCCGTCTACGACCGTATGTTCGCGCTATGGGAGAAGCACATCACCGGCGCTCAGAAGCGGCGTCCTCGCGGGATGACCCACGTGGATCATGATCGAGTCAAACGCTTTTGCAGGACCCGAAACCGCGCTAATTCTTCCTACGCGCTCGACGGAAAGTTTCGCGGGATGCCAGATCTCACGGTGTGCGATCGGCTCGACCACACAGTTTTCAGCTGGAGCCGGGCGAAGTTCGCGTGGCCCAGCAGCTCAACGGGGGAATGAACCATGCGCTTCGGAATATTGGGCTTCGCGCTTCTCGCCCTCAGTCTGGGTTCGACCCAGGCGAAGGCGGCGAGTTGCTCCAGCTTTGCGGTGATCAAGTCGTACGACGCGGACGCCAAGACCGTCGAGATCTCCTACCAAAAGGGCAAGCTCTCGAAGTACTTCCCGAGGCCGGAAGGAGCATCGCAAGAGAGGTCGATGGTTCCAAAGAAGTGTCGAAGCAAGGTCAAGAAGACGACCACCCTCAAGGTGAAGCCCACCGGCGGAAAGATGACGGTGACCCAGCTGCGCAGCAACCTCGACGGGAAGATGCTGAACGACACCGAAGATCCGGCTTGGCTGCCCGCCCGGCTCAATCAGCTCATCGCGGACCAGGCGCCCGTCATCGTCGTCATTCGGCCCGGCATCGGAAAAGATGCACCCCTTGGCATCACCACCGTCTACCTTCCGATCACCGACGAAGAGCTGGCCGACATCAAGCGGATGGAAGACGAAGCCGACGACATGTAGCGCGTCCGGCTCCCGAAATCTCTGGACCGCCTACTCCACCATCACGAGGACGAGATCCATCACGTTGGTGCGGGTGGGTCCGGTGACGAGAAGACCCCCCTCGGCGCTGAAGAGCCGGTAGGAATCATTGCGTTCCAGGGCGGCCCGTGCGTCGAGACCGAGGGCGCGGGCCCGTCCGACGGTGCCGCCGTCGGCATAGGCACCGGCGGCGTCGGTCGGACCGTCGGTCCCATCGGTTCCAGCCGCGAGCAGCGCGATTCCGGACGCGCCCTCGAGCTCACAGGCGGCGGCCAGGGCGAGCTCCTGGTTGCGTCCTCCCTTTCCGCCTCCGCGGAGCGTGACGGTCGTCTCGCCGCCGGCGAGCAGGAGGAGAGGGCCCTCGCTGCGCAGGCTCCGCCCGAGAGCGGCGAGTCGCCGCCCCGCTTCGCGGGCCTCACCGCGGAGGAGGTCGGTTGCGATGACGGCCCGCAGACCGCGCTCCAGGGCGGCTTCACGGGCCCCGGCCAGGGCGTCGCGGTTGCTCGCGAGAATGGTGCTGCGAACCCGCGCGAGGCAGGGATCCCCGGGCTTGACCGATTCCCCGCGCCGCGACTCCAGATGAGCCACCACTCGAGGTGGGGTTCGCCCGCGAAACCCGCGCCGGTCGAAGACCCCGAGAGCGTCGGCATGGGCGCTGGGGTCCGCCGCACAGGGGCCAGAGGCGATGGTCTCGATCGCATCACCGGGAACGTCCGAGATCGCCAGCACCTCGATCCTGCGGCTCGCCGCCCGGCGCGCCAGGCGACCGCCCGAGATCTCGGTCAGGTGCTTGCGCACCGTGTTCATCTCCTCGATCTCCACGCCCGAGGCCAGGAGGAGCTCGGTGGTGGCGACCAGATCCTCGCGCGAGAGACCCGGGAGAGGACAGGTCAGCAGGGCGGAGGCGCCGCCAGAGAGCAGGACGACCAGAAGCTCGTCGGGCGCCGCGCCTTCCACCAGCGCGATGGCCTCTCGAGCGGCGCTTTCGCTGCGCTCATCGGGAAGCGGGTGACCGGCATGCCGCAGCACCAGCTTGGAGAGCCGGGCGCCGTGGCCGTCCTTCGTCACCACCAGGCCTCGCTCGATGCGGTCCGCCGCCAGCCCCTCCAGCGCCGCGGCCATCGCTGCCGCGGCCTTTCCCGCCGCCAGCACCGCCAGCCGCGCGGCAGGCGGAACCTCCCGACCCGCCAGCGCGAGCCGATCGCCGGAGCGATGCACGCGGCGCCCCAGGGCTGCCGCCGGATCGACCCGATGCAGTGCGGCTGCGAGGAGACCCTCCAGGGTCGCGCGGGGCTCCTGCGCGGTTTTCACTCGGACGCCGGTGGATCCGCCGGTGAGGGTCCTTCGGCCGGGAGCAGCCGGATCTCGATGCGCCGATTCCGAGCCCGGCCCTCGGGAGTGTCGTTCGGCGCCACCGGACGAAACTGGCCAAAGGACACGGCGCTCATTCGATTCGGCGGGACTCCGAACTCGCCGAGCACGCGCACGATGCTGGCGGCTCGCGCGCCTGCCAGCTCCCAGTTCGACGGGTAGCGCCCCGCGAGGGCTTCCGCGATGGCGACGCCGTCGGTATGCCCCTGCACCTCGATCCGCTGGGCGACCGTCGCCAGGCGCTCCGCCACCTTTCCGATCACCGCCCTGCCCCGCCGGTTCAGTCGCGCCGAGCCCGAGGCGAAGAGGATCTCCTGGGAGAGATTGAGGCGCAGGCCCTCCCGGAGCCGGTCGATCTCGATCCGGCCAGCGGCGACCTCGGACTCGAGATCGCCGACCAGCCCTTCGTAGGTCTGGCGGAGTTGCTCGACCTCCTCGGTGCCCTGCACCACCTCGCTCTCGCGCTCCCGGAGATCCGTCTCCAGCTCACCGCGCGCCCGATCGAGGACATCGACCTTCTCCTCCAGCACTTCGCGGGTCTGGCGGAAATCCTCGATCTCGTCGATCAGGGCCATGCGCTCCTCGGAGAGCGCCGCGTTGGAGACCTCGAGCAGCTCGATCCGATTGCCCCGACGCGCGGACTCCTCCCGGAGCTGGTCGCGTTCCTGCACCACTTCCAGATGGGCGCCCCGGGTCACGCAGCCCGGCACGAGCGCGAGCGCGAGCGCGACGACCAGCGCCGGAAGCTCGGGGGGTTCACGCAGAAGCGGGAAGAAGAGTGCGGCTGAGCGCTTCATCGATGGTCCCAACGTACTCGAGTTCCAAACCCTCCAGTAGCTCTTCGCGGATCTCCTCCACGTCCCGCCGATTCTTCTCGGGGACGACCACCCGCCGGATCCCCGCGCGCTTCGCGGCCAGGACCTTCTCCTTGATCCCGCCCACCGCAAGGATCTTTCCGCGGAGGGTGATCTCGCCGGTCATCGCCACGTCCGGGGGCGCCGGCCGCCCGGTCAAGAGTGAGGCCAGGGAAATCACCATGGCCACCCCCGCCGAGGGGCCGTCCTTGGGAACCGCACCGGAGGGAACGTGCAGGTGGAGATCGCTGGACTCGAACGCCTTCTCGGCGATGGTGAGCTCCGAGGCGCGGGTGCGCAGCCAGGAGCGCGCGGCCTCGGCGGATTCGCGCATCACGTCTCCCAGCGAACCGGTCAGCTTGAGCTCGCCCCGGCCGGGCATCTTAGTGGACTCGACGAAGAGAATGTCGCCCCCGGCGGGAGTGTAGGCGAGCCCCACCGCGACACCGGGCCTTCCCGCTCGCTCCGCCAGCTCCGGCTCGAAGCGCACGGGACCGAGCAGATCCGCGAGATCTTCCGGCTGGACACAGATCGCGCCCGAGACCTCGTCCTCCGCCACACGCCGCGCGATCTTGCGACACACCGAGCCGATCTCGCGCTCGAGGTTCCGCACCCCGGCCTCGCGCGTGTAGCTGGCGATGATGCTGCGGAGCGTCTGCTCGGGCAGCTCGAAATCGATCTGGTTGATGCCGTTCGCCCCGCGCTGGCGCGGCAGCAGGAATCTCTTGGCGATCTCGAGCTTGTCCTCCTCCGTGTATCCGGGCAGCTCGATCACCTCCATGCGATCGCGCAGCGCGGGTATGACCGGATCCATGACGTTCGCGGTGGCGATGAAGAGCACATGGGAGAGATCGAAGGAGACCTCCAGGTAGTGATCGCTGAAGGTCGAATTCTGCTCCGGATCGAGAACCTCGAGCAGCGCCGACGAGGGGTCCCCGCGAAAGTCGGTGCCGACCTTGTCGACCTCGTCGAGCATGAAGACCGGATTCCGGGTCCCGGCCCTCCGCATGCTCTGGACGATGCGGCCCGGCAGCGCGCCGACATAGGTGCGTCGATGCCCACGGATCTCCGCCTCGTCCCGCATCCCGCCCAGGGAGATTCGCTGGAACTCCCGGCCCAGGGCTCGTGCGATCGAACGACCCAGAGACGTCTTCCCGCTCCCCGGGGGACCCACGAAGCACAGGATCGGACCCTTCAGGTCCCGCTTCAGGGACAGGACCGCGATGAACTCGACGATGCGATCCTTGACCTTCTCGAGCCCCCAGTGATCCTCGTCGAGGATCGTTCGGGCCTCCTTCACCGACAGCCGATCCTCGCTCTCCTCCTTCCAGGGGAGCTCCACCATCCACTCCAGATAGGTCCGGATCACGCTGTGCTCGGCTGCGGCCGTCGGCATCTGCTCGAGGCGCTCGAGCTCCCGGGTGGCCTGTTTGTGGGCCTCCTCGGGCATCCCCGCCGCCTCGATCCGCTCGCGCAGGCCGGCGACCTCGGTGTCGGAATCCTCTGCCTCCCCGAGCTCCCGGCGGATCTGATCCAGCTGCTGGCGCAGCATGTAGTCCCGCTGGGTGCGACCCATCTCGCTCTGGACCTTGTCGCGGATCTCGCTCTCGATCTTCATCGCGTCGCGGGCCCGCCGCAGCTCCTCCTGGATGGAGTGCAGGCGCTTGACGACGTCCAGCTCCTCGAGCATGCGCTGCTTGCCGGCGACGTCGAGAGCGAGATTCGAGGCGACGAGATCGGCGAGCTTCGAGTAGTCGTCGTCGAGATTCTGGGCGAGCAGCTGCAGGTCGTCCGAGAGTCGGCTGCTCTCCATGATCAGCGTTCCGAACTGGTCGCGCACGTTTCGCGCGAGCGCCGTGGCCTCGACGGACTCGGCATCTCCCACTTCCTCCAGGATCGCGATCCGACCGGTCAAGAAGGGAGACTCGGCCTCGAACTCCTCGACCATCGCCCGCGTCACCCCCTGGACCAGGAGCCGGTAGGAGTCGTCCGGAAACTTGATCATCTTCACGATCCGCAGGACCGTGCCCGCGCGATACACGTCCTGGGGGCCCGGGCTGCCCTCGACGGGATGCCGCACCGCAACGCTCATCATCAGGCGCTGAGGCGAGACGAGGACGGAATCGATCAGCTTCTTGGAACGCTCGCTGTTCACCAGCAGCGGGTGCAACAGGAATGGGAAGAGAACGGTGTTCTTGAGAGGGAGAACCGGAAGCGTGCTGGGGACCTCGACCGTCGGGGACTCCTCGTCCTCGCCGATCCCCACGACGACCTCGCTGCCGCTCTCGACGACCTCTTCCTGGTCTTCCTTCAATTCGGCCAAACCTTCCCAGTCCTTCCTATTCCTTCGTCACTTCGATGCGGCGCCGCGTGGGCGCGCTCTTGGGCAGGACCACCGACAGGAACCCCTCATCGAGGTTCGCCACCACCTGATTCCGCTCGAAGGGGATTCCGATGCGAACGCTTCGCTCGAAGGGCCCGAAAGCGATCTCCATCTGCTGCAGGCGCTCGATGTCGGCGTCCGCCGACGGGGTCCGCTCCCCGCGGATACGGAGCCAATCGCCATCGATGGAGACCTTGACCTGCGAGCTGCGCACCCCGGCGAGCTCGACCCTGACCACGACCGCCTTCTCGGTCTCGAAGACGTCGACGGCCGGTTGCCAGCGGTCGCCCCGAAGGCGCTCCGGGAAATCACCGATCAGCTCCGAGAGCGGGTTCGATCGACTCGGTCGGTCCACCATCGCCTCCGGGCCTAGCCCTTCTCCTCCGTGTACTCGGCGTCGATCACACCCTCATCGTCGCCGCTCGGGGCGGACTGCGCAGGACCGCCACCGCTTTCGGCGCTTTCGGCGGGCTGGGCCTTGTAGAGGACCTCGGCGATCTTGTGCATCACCTGCTCCACCCGCTGAGCCGCGGCATCGATCCTGGCGAGATCGTCGCTCTCGAGGTCCGCTTTCGCGCCCTTGAGCACCTCCTCCACCTGCTGCTTCTCCTCCTCGGGGAGCTTGTCGCCGCTGTCGCGGACGGTCTTTTCCGCATTGTAGATCAGAGAGTCGAGCGCGTTGTGCTTCTCGATCTTCTCCCGCCGCTGCTTGTCCTCGCTGGCGTGGGCACCCGCCTCGCGCACCATGCGCTCGATCTCGTCGGTGGAGAGCCCGCCGGAGCCCTCGATCCGGATCGACTGCTCCTTGGCGGTCGCCGAATCCTTGGCATGGACGGAGAGGATGCCGTTGGCGTCGATGTCGAAGGTGACCTCGACCTGGGGCACTCCCCGCGGCGCCGGGGGGATGCCGTCGAGGATGAACCGGCCGAGATCGCGGTTGTCGTTGGCCATCTCGCGCTCACCTTGGAGCGCGCGGATCTCCACCTGGGGCTGGTTGTCCGAGGCCGTCGAGAAGACCTGGCTGCGCTTGGTCGGGATCGTGGTGTTCTTCTCGATGAGCTTGGTCATCACTCCGCCGAGCGTCTCGATTCCCAGAGAGAGCGGCGTCACGTCCAGGAGCAGCACGTCCTTCACGTCGCCGGCCAGCACGCCGCCCTGGATCGCCGCGCCGACGGCCACTACCTCGTCCGGGTTGACGCTCTTGTTCGTTTCCTTTCCGAAGAGCTCCGTCACCTTCTTCTGCACCAGCGGGATGCGGGTCGAGCCCCCTACCAGCACCACCTCATCGATGGCCGACGGGCTGAGCCCGGCGTCCGCCAGCGCCTTCCGGCACGGCTCCAGGGTCCGATCGACCAGGTCCTCCACCAGCTGCTCGAACTTGGCCCGGGAGAGCTTCAGGTTCAGGTGCTTGGGACCCGACTGGTCCGCCGTCACGTAGGGCAGGTTGATGTCGGTGGAGGCGGAGGTGGAGAGCTCGATCTTGGCCTTCTCGGCGGCCTCGCGAAGCCGCTGCGTGGCCATCGGATCCTTGGTCAGGTCGATTCCCTGGTCCTTTTTGAACTCCGTGACCAGATACTCGATGACGCGCTGGTCCAGGTTGTCGCCGCCGAGATGGGTGTCGCCGTTGGTGGACTTCACCTCCACCACGTTTTCGCCGACCTCGAGGATCGAGATGTCGAAGGTCCCGCCCCCGAAATCGAAGACGGCGATCTTCTCGTCGGCCTTCTTGTCCAGGCCGTAGGCGAGCGCCGCCGCGGTGGGCTCGTTGATGATGCGCTTGACGTCGAGGCCGGCGATCTTGCCGGCGTCCTTGGTAGCCTGCCGCTGGGCGTCGTTGAAGTAGGCAGGCACGGTGACGACCGCGCCAGCCACCGAGGCACCCAGGTAGGCCTCTGCGGCCCCTTTCATCTTCTGCAGGATCATCGCCGAGATCTCGGGGGGCGTGTAGTGCTTCCCTTCGATGGAGACGGCGGCCATTCCCTCCTTGCCTTCGACCACCGTGTAGGGGACCAAGCTGATCTCCTCGGGCACCTCGCCGAGACGACGCCCCATGAAGCGCTTGATGGAGTAGACCGTGCGGGTCGGATTGCTCACCGCCTGCCGCTTGGCCACGGCGCCGACCGGGCGCTCGTCATCCTCCGTGAACGCCACCACCGAGGGAGTCGTCCGACCGCCCTCCTCGTTGGTGATGACCGTCGGCTGACCGCCTTCCATCACCGCCACCACGGAGTTCGTGGTGCCGAGGTCGATCCCGATGATCTTGCCGGTGTCCGCCATCTTCGAAGGCCTCCTCGCCCCCCCCTCGGAGGGTGTCGGTGAAATCTGAGCCCGGCAGAGGTGCTGTCAATGCCGGAGGCCGGAAAATCCCCCGCGTCGAGAGCCCTTTGGAAATCTCGCCGATCAACCGATGTCGAGCGAGACCGGTGGCGCCCCGGCCGGAACGCCCCAGGCCCGGGCGGGTTCTCAAGGACACCGGAGCCGAGAACCCGAGAGAATCTGAAATGGATCACTGTCTCCGACTACTAACCCCCCGAAATCACGAAGAAACCGCCTTGGAGGCACCTGCAGCTACCGCTATCATCGCGCGGCTTTTCACCGCATTCGCGCTCATCGGCCCCGGCCGATGCGGAGATGCAGGACCAGCGAGACCCATCGGATGAATCGCACCGCGATCCTGATCGCAAACGGCGCTCTGCTCGTCCTCTCCTGCTTCCTCGCGGCGCGAATCCTCGCTGCGGTGGCCGCCGACCTCATGGCGCCTCCGCCCGCCGAGGCTGCGGTGCTCTCGCAGCCCGTAGATCCGGCCGGGCACGGTGCGAACGACCCCCGGGTGATCCTCAGCCGAAACCTCTTCGAGGTCTCCACACTCGGCCCGCAGCCCGCCGAGGACGAAGAGGTCTACGCCGAGACCACCCTGGCGCTGCGGCTGTTGGGCACGGCGGCCTCGCCCGATGCCACTCACTCCATGGCCGCCGTGGAGGACCTGGATACCCGGCAGCACCTGGTCGTCCGCCCCGGCGACGAGCTCAAGGGGCGGGCACGGGTGATCCGGATCGATCGCCGGCGCATCGTGTTGCAAAACGGCCCCAGGCGCGAAGAGCTGCGTCTCGAGGAGGCGCCGCCCCGAGCCCAGACCCGCCGATCGGCGCGAAATCCCCCCAGCCGCCGCAGAAGCCGGGCTTCGACGAGGCCGGCGCTGGATGACATGAAGGCCAATGTCCGCCGGCTGGGTGAGAATCGCTTCTCCGTGCCGCGCAGCGATGTCGAATCTGTGGCAAACAATCCCGCTGCCCTCTTTTCTCAAGCGCGCATCCTGCCGAAGTATGATCAGGAGTCCGGCGAGATGATGGGTGTACAGCTGAACTCCATCAAAGCCGGCAGCCTGTTCGAGCAGATCGGGATCCGGGATGGGGATACGATCACGGAATTCAACGGCATCCAGGTGACTGGGCAGCAGGAGAGCGCGCAGGTACTGCGGCAGCTGACCTCGGCCAAGGAGTTCGACGTCAGCGTCACCGGCGAAGACGGGGAGACGCGGCGGCTTCGGTACGAGCTGCGCTAGTCGCTGCGGAGCCGGCCACCGCCCCCTGGGAGGGGGAGAGGGAGCGGAGCGTGAGGCACCAACTTCGAGCAGACGTGCGGGCATGGCGACCAGGACTGGTTCTGATCGTGGCACTCGCCCTGATGAGCGCCCTGATAAGCGGAATCGCCTGGGCGCAGGACGTCGCTACCGGGGCACCGGAGATCGTCGTGGAGGACGACAAGGTGCAGCTCGACTTCAACGACGTCGAGCTCTCCGTCGTGATCGACACCATCGCCCGGCTCACCCAAAAGAACTTCATCTACGATGACCGCGTGCGGGGACGCGTGACCATCGTCTCGCCGACCAGCATCACCGTGGACGAAGCCTACGCCGTGTTCGAGTCCGTGCTCCAGGTGAAGGGCTTCACGACGGTGATGGGGCCGGGCGGCGCGATCAAGGTGATCCCGATCCGCGACGCCAAGCAGAGCAGCATCGAGACGCTGCGGGGACCCCGCCGCACGCCGGACAGCGACCGCACCGTCACCCGCCTGATCCCGCTCCAGTACATCGATGCCGAGGCCATCACCAACACTTTGAAGCCCCTGGTCTCGAAGGACGCCTCGATGGTGGCCTACCCGCCCACCAACACGGTGATCCTGACCGACGCGGCGTCGAACATCCGCCGCATCCTGACCATCCTCCAGTCCATCGACGTGGAGACCTACAAGGAGGAGCTCACCGTCATCAAGGTCCGCCACGCCGACGCGTCGACCCTGGCCGGGCAGCTCTCCGAGATCTTCGGCGCCGAGGTGGCGCAGACTACAGCTGCGGCCCGCACCCGAACCCGGCGCACGGCGGCGCAGCCCATCCCCCGCGGCGCGGGCATCTCGAAGGGAAGGGTCCGGATCCTCACCGACGACCGCACCAATTCCCTGATCATCCTGGCCTCGCGGCAGCGCCTGGCGGATCTGCGCCGGGTGATCGCGCGCCTCGACGTCCCGGTGTCGGGGCAAGGCCGCATCCACGTCTACTACCTGAAGCACGCCGATGCCGAGGAGCTGGCGAACACGCTGAGCGCGCTGATCAGCGGCCAGCCCGCCGGAGGCGGCGCTCCGGGCATCCGGGGCGCTCAGCCCGCCACCGCCATGCGCGCGGCGATCACCGAGCTGGCGGAGGGCGTCAGGGTGAACGCGGATGCCCCCACCAACTCGCTGGTGATCCAGGCCAGCAAGGAGGGCTTCGGGACGCTGTCCGAGGTGATCGCCAAGCTCGACATCCCCCGCCCCCAGGTGCTGGTGGAGGCGCTCATCATGGAGGTGGACATCACCGACAGCCAGGACCTGGGATTCACGGGGCTGGTCCGCATCCTGGACAAGGACGGCAACAGCTACGCGATCGGATCGACCAGCGACCTGGGGCTGACTCCATTTCTAGCGGGCAACGAGGAGGGGGACGACTCTGGAATCGGCGACTCCGACACCGCGGAGAGGCTCCTGCTGCCTCTCCTGAAAAGCGCTGCGTCGGTCGCCCAAACGACCTTCCTCGGGGGGTTCAACGTCGACGCGGGCAGCACGCTCATCCAGGGGCTGATCCGGGCCTCCGCAAGCCTCGGCGGAACGAACATCCTCTCCGCGCCGCACATCCTCACCGTCGACAACGAAGAGGCCGAGATCAAGGTCGGCGCCGACATCCCCATCGTGACCAGCCGCGTGCAGTCGGCCGCGGGCCAGGACATCGGCCTCGCGACCAGCCAGAACATCGAGCGCCAGGACATCGGCATCACCCTCCGCGTCACCCCCCAGATCAGCGAGGGGGACCAGCTCCGGCTCACCATCTTCCAGGAGATCACGGACGTGAGCCTGGCCCTCTCGGCCGTCACCGGAGACCCACAGGAGGTCGGCGTCTCCCTCACGAAGCGCACCGTGGAGAACACGGTGGTGGTCGGCGATCACGAGACGGTGGTGATCGGGGGACTGATCAGCGACGACTACGAGGATACGGTGAGCAAGGTGCCCTGGCTGGGAGACATCCCGATCCTGGGCTGGCTGTTCAAGTCCACCACGCGAAGCGTCACCAAGCAGAACCTGCTGGTCTTCTTGACTCCCCACATCGTGCGCACCGCCGCCGATCTGGAGGAGGAGACCATCCGCAAGCGCGAGGAGTTCTGGGAGCGCTCCGAGGAGGCGCTGGAGCTCTCCGAAGCGGAGCGCGAGGAGCGCGCCGAGCGGCGCGCCCAGGCGGAGGCCGCCGGGATGGAGTTCGTGCCCGAGGGTTCCAGGAACGCGGTGCGCGTCCGGGTCCAGGCGCACGCGAAGAGGTACCCGGTCGAGCGCATGCGCGAGATCGAGCGGGAGCGGGAGGAGACCGCCGAGTCCGAGCGCAGAGCCGCGGAGGAGGCGGAGACGGCGCCGCGCTTCGAGGTCCTGGCGGCGACCTTCCGCGACGAGTCCGCGGCCATCGAATCCCTGCAGCAGATGATCGACGCGGGCTACGACGGCACACTGATCTCCGGGGACATGGACGGCACCGTCCTCCACGAGATCCGCCTCGGCCCCTACCCCAGCATCGAGGCCGCGCGAGAGGTGGCCGGGGTGATCCGAGAGGCCTTCGGTCTCGCCCCCACCGTGGTGGTGGAGACGGAGGGCGAGTGAGTTCCGGGACGCCCGACGCGCCTGCACCCGCGGCTCCCGCCGGGGTGCACCGGGGGCTTCGCGAGCTTCTGCTTCGCGAGACCCGCCTCAGCCTCGAGCAGCTCGAGGAGGCGCTTCGCCGCAAGCAGGAGAGCGGAAGGCGCCTTCTCGACGTGATCGTCGAGCTCGGCCACCTGAGCGAGGAAGAGGTCCTCGAGGCCGTCGGCAAGCAGCTCGGCCTCGCCGTCCGGCCGCGGATCGAGCTCGAGGAGATCGACGAGTCCCTGGTGGGGCGCATCCCGATCGCATTCGCCAAGAGCCACGGCCTGCTGCCCATCGGGCGCACCGCCGAGGACGCGATCCGGGTGGTGGTCTCGGACCCCTTCGACACCGCCTGCCTGGACGATCTGCGCCTGCTCTTCGACGGGGCGAGGATCGAGACCGAGCTGGCGAGCCGTAGGAACATCCTGGCCACCATCAACCAGGTCTACGATCGCGGCGCCCACTCGATCGACGAAATCGTCGAGGATGCCACCGACGATTTCACCGCCCTGGCCTCCGAGATCAGCGCCGAGCCCCAGGACCTGCTCGATTCCAGCGACGACGCGCCGATCATCCGCCTGGTCGACTCCCTTCTCCAGCAGGCGGTGAAGGAGCGCGCCAGCGACGTTCACCTGGAGCCCTTCGAGAAGGACATCCGGGTCCGCTTCCGCGTCGACGACATCCTCTTCGAGCCGGTCAGCCCGCTGCCGAAGGCGCTGCTGCCGAGCGTGGTCTCGCGGGTCAAGATCCTGGGCGGGCTGAACATCGCCGAGAAGCGGCTGCCCCAGGACGGGCGCATCCAGCTGAAGATCGCGGGGCGCGATTACGACGTGCGCCTCTCCACGGTGCCCATCGCCCACGGCGAGCGCGTGGTGATGCGCCTGCTTCCGCGCACCACCGACATGCTCGATCTCGAGCGGCTCGGCTTCAACGAGGGCCACCTCGCCACCTGGGAGCGCCTGATCCGACGTCCGAACGGGATCGTGCTGGTGACCGGACCCACCGGGAGCGGCAAGACGACGACCCTCTACGGGGCGCTGTCCCGGATCAACCGCTCGGACCGGAACATCATCACCATCGACGATCCGGTGGAGATCCAGCTTCCCGGCGTCGGCCAGATCGAGGTGAACCCGAAGATCGGTCTCAGCTTCGCCAACGCCCTGCGCTCGGTGCTGCGGCAGGACCCGAACGTGATCCTGGTGGGAGAGATCCGCGATCTGGAGACCGCCGAGATCGCCATCCAGGCCTCGCTCACCGGCCACCTGGTGTTCTCCACGCTCCACACCAACGACGCGCCGAGCGCCATCACCCGACTGGTCGACATGGGGGTGGAGGCCTACCTGGTGGCCTCCTCCCTGGTGGCGGTGCTCGCCCAGCGTCTGGTCCGCGTGCTGTGCAGGGAATGCCGCGAGGCCTACACCCCGACCGCCGAGGCGCTGGCCGAGATCGGCATCAAGTCCAGGGGCGAGGTGCGCGTCTACCGCGCCGTCGGCTGCGGGAAGTGTCACCACACCGGCTACCACGGCCGGGTCGGGATCTTCGAGCTGATGCTGGTGGACGACGCCGTCCGGAAGCTGGTCACCCAGAGCATCGACGCGAAGACCATCAAGCAGACGGCGGTCCAGCGGGGCATGAACACCCTCCGCGCGGATGGCGCGCACAAGGTCCTCGACGGCGTCACGTCGATCGAGGAGGTGCTGCGCGCCACCGAGGAGGAGGGTGTGGTCGTCCAGATTTAGGCAGGACCTTGCCCGTCTACACCTACAAGGGCGTCAGCGAAGCGGGAAAGGCCATCCGTGGCTTCGTCGATGCGGAGAGCGATCGCAGCGCGCGGGCCAAGCTGCGCCGAGACGGCGTCTTCCTGACCGAGCTGGCCGCGACCTCGGCGGGCGCGGCGCGCCGTGAGGACACCTCCCCGCGGCGCTTGTCCTTCGAGGTGCTGCGGCGGGTCGGGGGCACGGACCTGGCCATCGCCACGCGCCAGCTCGCCACACTGATCGGCGCGGGCATTCCCCTGGTGGAGGCGCTCGGCGCGCTCACGGAGCAGGTCGAGAGCACCCGGCTCAAGAGCGTCATCGCGCGGGTCCGGGACCGCGTGAACGAGGGCGCCGCGCTGGCCGACGCCCTCTCAGAGACCCCCGTCTTCAGCGGCCTCTACGTCAGCATGGTGCGGGCCGGGGAGGCCGGGGGCGCGCTCGAGCAGGTCCTGGAGCGACTGGCGGACTACCTCGAGAGCCAGGTGCGCACCCGCAACAAGGTGGTATCGATCACGATCTACCCGGCGATCATGTTCGCGGTGGCCATCTGCGTGGTGCTCGCGCTCGTCACCGTGGTACTCCCGCAGATCACCCAGCTTCTCGACAGCCTCAATCAACCGCTCCCCATCTACACCCGGGCGATCATCGGGCTCTCGAACCTCCTGCGCGAATTCTGGTGGGCGCTGCTGGGGGTGTTCGCGGTCGCAGTGGCCGGCTTCCGGGTGGCGGTTCGCACCGAGCAGGGCCGCAGATCCTTCGACGCCTTCAAGCTTCGCATGCCGCTCTTCGGAAAGGTCCTCCGGCAGCTCGCCCTGGCCCGGTTCACACGGACCCTCTCGACGCTGCTGTCCGGGGGGATTCCGATCGTAAAGGCCCTCGAGATCTCGAAGCACGTCACGAACAACACCGTTCTCGGAGAGGCGGTGGACAGGGCACGGGAGGCCATCATAGAGGGCGCTTCGATCGCGGCGCCGCTGCGGAGGAGCGGCCACTTTCCGCCCCTGGTCACCCACATGGTGGACGTGGGAGAACGCAGCGGCGAGCTGGAGGCCATGCTCTCCAAGGTCGCGGACACCTACGACGAGCAGGTGGAGAACAGCGTCGGCCGTATGACGGCCTTGCTCGAGCCGCTCCTCATCCTCATCATGGTGGGGCTGGTCCTCGGCATCATCCTCGCCACCCTCGTCCCCCTCCTCGAGATCACCAGCGCCATCCAATGACAGGAGAACCGCACATGCATCCCCCGCACATCCTGATTCGCCGCGCGAGGCCTGGGCGCCAGCTCGCCCCGGGTTTCCGGCGGGCGCAACGGCGCGAAGACGCCTTCACACTGATCGAGATCATGGCGGTCGTGCTCATCATGGGCTTTCTGGCGGGGATCGTCGGCGTGGCGGTCGTCTCGCAGATCGACAAGGCGCGGGTGACGACGACCCGGACGCAGATCAAGCAGCTCGAGGCCGCCCTCGCCTTCTTCCAGATGGAGAACGGCTTCTTCCCCAGCACGGATCAGGGCCTGGAGGCTCTGGTGGAGATGCCCACCGCCGGGAGGGAGGCGCGCAGCTACCGGGAGGGTGGATACCTGCAGGGGGGCGCGGTTCCCCGCGACGCCTGGCAGAGCCCCTATCAGTACGAGTCCCCGGGCCAGGTCAACCGGGACTACGACATCTGGTCCCTGGGTGCCGACGCGGTGCCCGGCGGGACCGGGGTCGACGCCGACATCGGCAACTGGCCGGAGGACGCCGGCGAGGTTCGATGAGAGTTCGCGGAGGAGAGCTGCGCGAGGGCGCCACCGGATTCACCCTGCTCGAGATGCTCGCGGTGATGGCGATCATCGCGCTCGTGATCGGCATCGTGATGCCCAATCTCGGAATGCGGAGCAGGCGCGTCATGGAGGACGAGGCCAAGCAGCTCGCCGCCACTCTCGAGTTCGCCCGGCAGCGCTCGGTGATGACGAGGATTCCCCACCGGGTGGTGATCGACGTGGAGGGAGGCGGCTACTGGCTCGAGTGGCTGGTGAGCGAAGCCCGGAGCCTGGGCGAGGAGGAGCCGGCGGAGGGGCCCTTCTACGAAGCCGGAGACCGACAGGAGATCCCGATGGCGCCGCCCCGGGCCGCCGAGCGCAGCTACCGCGCTCTTCCCGGCAGCCTCGGCCACGCTACCCAGGTGCCGGAGATCGTCCGCATCGACGGGATCGAGATCGCCGACGGCTTCCTCGAGCGGGGTCTGGTGGACATCGTCTTCGAACGGGATGGGACCAGCGAGGCCGCCGAGATCCTGCTCTCCGACGACGACGGCCACGCCATCGGCATCGAGATCGCCCCTTTGGCCGACACCGTACGGATCAACCATGAAGCCCTGTGAGCGATTCCGGAGCCCGGGATTCACACTGCTCGAGGTAATGGCGGCGGTGGCGGTGCTCGGGCTCGTCTACGTGGTGGTGGCCCGGGGGGCGATTCAGGGGCTGCAGACCGAGGGCGACGCCGGCCGAAGGCTGCGCGCGTCGCTCCTCGCCGACCGGACCCTGAACGACCTGGAGCTGGAGCTGGCCGCGGGAAGCGCACCGCGGGTGGGCGAGACGGAAGCTAGCGAAGAGGAGTTCGCAGTCGTGGTGGAGGTGACGCCCTTCGACGTCGCGAGCCTCCTCGAAGCCGCGACGCTGGAAGAAGGCCGACCGGCGGCCGCGACGGATTCCCTCCAGCTCCTCAAGCCCTCGGTCCGCGGAGGCGTTCCCACCGTGCTATCGATCGTGGTGCGAGTGGCCTGGATCGAGGGCATCAGCGCGCGGGAGATCACCCGGACCAGCTTCGCCTTCGACGCCGAGGCCGCTGCCCCACTTCTCGAGACGATTCCAGGCCGAACAGAGACGGGGGAGGGATCGTGACAGGTCGCACTGCCAAGTCGCGCCCTGCGGCCTCCCCGAGGCCCTTGCGGCGTCGGCCCTGCGAACCGGGCTTCACATTGATCGAGATGCTCGCAGTGGTGGGATTCACCGCGGTGCTGATGCTCTTCGCCGTCAACTTCTACCTGGAGATCACTCGAGCCAGCGAGGCCGCGACGGCGCGGACCCGCGACAGCCGCCGCGCCGTCGCCGTTCTCGATCGGATCGCCCGGGACCTCGAGGCGGCGGTGTTGGTGAAGAAGCCCCCCGAGCTCGATCCCCTCTCCCACCCCTGGGTCTTCCTGGCCGAGGACCGCGGCGGAGCCGAGGGAGCGGAGCATCTCCGATTCACCACGCGCAGCCGGATCCTCCGCTCGACCGCTCTTCACGAATCGGACCTCGAGGTGGTGTCCTACGCCCTTCGCGAGGGAGACGACGGGGGGCTCGAGCTACTCCGCTGGTCCTCCCCGCGGCTCCCCGAGGAGCTGGATCGCAGCTTCCCCTCCGGCGAGGACGCCCTGGTCTTCGCCGAGGACCTGGCCTCCTTCGGCGTCCGCTTCATGGACGAGTTCAGCCAGTGGCAGAGCGAGTGGGACTCTTCGACCCTCGTCGACTCGAGCGAGCTTCCCCTCGCCGCGGAGATCTCGGTGGCCATCCTCCCCGAGAACGATCCGCTCGAGGAGGAGGAGCTGCCAGTCTACCAGCGGCGGGTGCTGCTCCCGGTGCGCCCACTCGACCTTCGAGCGCTGCTGGACGAAGAGTCGAGATTCGGCTCCGACGCCGAGGAAGAGGAGGAGGAGCTCTCCGATGAGGAGGGGTGCGTAACCGTCGGCGAATGCCGTGCGCTCAATGAGGGTGCGTTCGCCCAGCATCCGGACCTCGTCGACGTGATCGAGTCGATGCGAGACCAGTGCTTCGCGAACACCGCGCTCCCCGCCCTCGTTACAGTGGAGGGCTGCGAATGAGAGGAAGAGAGGGTGCCCGGCGGGGAATCATCCTGATCACAGTGCTCTTCTTCATCGCGCTGCTGGTCAGCGGCATCGCCACCTTCCTGCGCCGCGCGACCCTGGACGGGATGATCGCCCGAAACCGGGATCTCGCGGCTCGCTCCGAGGCCCTGGCCCGGGGCGGAGTCCAGCTCGCCACGGCGCTGCTGCTCCAGGATCGCCTCGACGAGGAAGCGATCGCGTTTCGAAGCGACACCCGCAGCGACCTCTGGGCGAGGGTCGGGGAGCTGAAGATTCCGGTGGACGACGGAGGCCGGCTCCGGGTGCGCATCGAGGACACCGGCTCGCGGCTCAACCTGAACGCGCTTCTCGACGCGGACGGCGCGGCCCTCGACGAGGACGCGGAGATCTTCCTCATCTCCTTCCTCGAAAAGGTGATCGGGGAGATGCAGGTGAGCGACGAGGAGAAGAGCTACGATCCCGCGGAGCTGGCGCGGAACCTGATCGACTACATCGACACGGACGACGTCGAGCAGCGCGGCGATGCCGAGGACGACTACTACCAGCTCCAGAGCCAGCCCTATCGCGCCGCCAATCGCCCCCTGCTCTCACTGGAAGAGCTCGGTCTCGTGAAGGGGTTCGACAGGGCGCTGGTGGATGCGATCGGACCCTACGCCACCGTCTATCCCTATTTCGATCCCGATCCCCAGGACAAAAACGGCATAGGCATCAACCCCAACACGGCGGCCTCCCACGTTCTCGCGGCCCTCTACCACGGACCCCCCGGCGATCGACAGCTCGCAGACCAGGAGACCGTCCGGCGGATTCTCGGCATGCGCGACGGAGTCGCGATGTTCTGCGACGAAACAGCCGATAGGCCCGGTTGCATGACTCTCGAGGAAGCCGAAGTGGAGGGAATAATCTTTCCCTTGCCGACATGGTATAGCGATGTCTTCCAGGTGAGCGCCGAGGCGCGCTACGGCGACGTGCGGCGTAGCATCGAGGCAGTCATCGACCGAAGCGATCCGACCGACCCGCGGGTCCTCTCCTGGCGGGTGCGCTGATGCGGAGAT